>WNGD01000222.1_pt1 | contig 55628 bp, 52 predicted proteins | sample 5400671 | NCBI WGS metagenome assembly WNGD01 (sample SAMN13153369, study PRJNA577476) | soil metagenome | isolation source: 40 cm soil or saprolite under grassland replicate 2 | place: USA:California | collected 2016-06-15 | reverse complement strand
GCCCGTCCGACCTCGACCGGCACGTCGAGCACGAGCATGACGTCCGGAACGAGACCGCCGGTGGCGAGCCGGATAGCCTGCGCGACATCCTCCGCCGGCAATCCGCCCCCCGCCACCTGGTACGCCACCGTCGAGAGGTCGAAGCGGTCCGCCACCACCACCTGCCCGGCCTCGAGCGCCGGCCGAATGACCCGCTGCACCAGGTCGGCCCGGGCGGCGAGAAACAGGAACAGCTCCGCGACAGGCGACATCTCGTGGGGAAACTTGAGCGCCACCTTGCGCGCCGCCTCCGCCACCGGGGTGCCGCCCGGCTGCCGCACCGCCGTCACCTGGACGCCCTCGCCGACGAGCCGCGCCACGAGCCAGCGCACCAGTGTGGACTTGCCCGCTCCTTCCGGACCCTCGACGACGATGAAGACGCCCATCAGCCCAACGTGATGATGGGACTCACCGCGCCCTGCTTCATGCCTTCGTAGATCCGCGCGTTCACCTTGGCCATGAGCTTCTCGAAATTCGCCTGCGCGGCTACGACCTGCTGATACACCGAATTCGCCTGGACGCTCTGGAGCGCACGGTCGTACCGCTCCACCTGATCCTTCGCCGGCTCACGCCCCTCCTGCGCCGCCCGCTCGATGTCCTGGGCGATGCGCTCGACCTCGGCGAGCAACTGCCGGCAGGTCGCATCCTCTTTCATCCGCTCACTGGCCCGGAGCAGCACTTTGTACTCGTCGCTCTGTCCCAAGAGCCGCCCCAGCTCGCTCGCCTTCTGGTCGATCACGCGCCTCCCTCCCCCTCCAGGCCGGCCAGCAGAAACCGCGACCGGCCGAACAGATCATCGTACACCGCCACCCGGGACCAGCCGTGCCGCAGGGCGAGCGCCCGCACTTGATCGGCGCGCCGCTCGTCGATTTCCAACGCCACGAACCCCCCTGCCTCGAGCAGGGCCGGGGCGCCAGTCAGCAGGGCCCGCGTCGTCGTGAGCCCGTCCGCCCCGCTCACCAGCGCCTCACGCGGCTCGAACAGCCGCACCGCCGGATCGAGCGCGGCATACTCCGCCTCCGTCAGATACGGCGGGTTACAGACGATCGCACGGTAGCGTTCACCTGTGAGCGGGGCGAGCAAGTCGCCCTCGCGGACCTCGACCGGGACCGGCGGCTGCACGAGCGCCACGTTCTCGCGCGCGAGCGCCGCCGCCGCCGCGGAGCGCTCGACCGCAATGACGCGCTCGAAGTCGCCCTCGACGGCGAGCGCCAGTGCGATGCATCCACACCCGGTTCCAATGTCCGCCACCGCACCCCACGTTTCCCCTTTCCCCTTTCCCGTTTCCCGCATGGCCCGCAGCACCAGATCGACCAGTCCCTCGGTCTCCGGCCGCGGAATCAGCGCCCGCGCGTCGAGCTTCAGGTCGAGTGTGCGGAAGCCCGTGCGGCCCACGGCGTACGCGAAGGGGACGCCGCTCGCACGCCGCTCCACCGCCCGACAGAATCGATCCACCAGCCCGGCCGCTGGCTCCTGGTCGCGTTGCAGCCACACGTCGCCCGGCTTGGTCCCCGCGCCGGCGACCGCGGCCCACAGCATGGTTGCTTCGCGGCGCGAGGTGGGCAGGCCGGAGGCCGCGAGGCGGTGGGCGGCGTCCTCGAGCACCTCACGACCCGAGGCGCCGTGCGCGGTGCGCTCACGCACTGAGCCGCTCCTTCTCACCTGCGACCCGCAAGGCGTTGATCAGATCGTCGAGGTTGCCGTCCAGCACCTCCGAGAGGTTGTGAACCGTGTAGTGGATGCGGTGGTCGGTCACGCGATTCTGGGGGAAGTTGTAGGTACGGATTTTCTGCGATCGGTCACCGGTACCCACCTGGGCGCGGCGCTCGCGGGCCCGGGCGGCTTCCTGCTCGGCGATCACCTTATCGAGCAGGCGCGAGCGCAGCACCTCGAGTGCCCTGATCTTGTTCTGCAGCTGGCTCTTCTGGTCCTGGCACTGAACCACGAGATTCGTGGGCAGGTGGGTGATGCGCACGGCGCTGTCGGTCGTGTTGACGCTCTGGCCGCCCGGTCCCTGCGAGCGGAAGACGTCGATCCGGAGGTCCTTGTCTTCGATCTTCACGTCGACCTCCTCCGCTTCGGGAAGCACCGCCACCGTCGCGGCAGACGTGTGCTTGCGCCCCTGCCCTTCCGTGACCGGTACGCGCTGCACCCGGTGGACGCCCGATTCGTACCGCAGCGTCCCGTAGACACCGGGGCCCCGGGCGGCGAAGATGGCCTCCTTCAAGCCCCCGAGATTCCCCTCCGAGAGCGAGACGACTTCGACCTTCCAGCCCCGCCGCTCGCAGAACCGCGTGTACATGCGAAACAGCTCGGCGGCGAACAGCGCCGCCTCATCGCCACCCGTGCCGGCACGGATCTCCACGATCGCATCGCGGTCATCGAGGGGGTCCGCGGGGGTGAGCAGGTCGGCGAGCCGGCGCTCGAGTCGCTCGATCTCGGGGTGCAGCCGGTCAACGTCCGCGCGGGCCAGCTGCGACAGCTCGGGATCCCGGTCCTGGAGCACTTCGCGCGCCTGGGCGAGCTCCCGCTCGAGCCGGTCCAGCCGGTCGTGCGCCTGACGGATCTGGTCGAGCCGTGCATGCTCGCGGCCCAGCTGCCTGAGCTTGGCCGGATTCCGCGCGGTCTCGGGGTCGGCCAGCTCTTGGGCGACCTCCTCCGCCCGCGCGAGCGCCTGGCGGAGTCGGGCCTCCACGCGTTAGCCTGCGGCCTTCTCGGTCCCGTATTTCTGGCGGAAACGCTCCACCCGCCCGGCCGTATCCATCAGCTTCTGCTTGCCGGTGAAGTACGGGTGGCACTTGGCGCAGACCTCGACATGAATCACGGGCACGGTGGAACGCGTGACGAAGTTGTTGCCGCACGCGCACTGCACGGTGGCCCGCCGATAGACGGGGTGAATCCCAGGTTTCACTGCACTCGATCCTTGACTAGAAGTCGAACGGCACCAAGTGTGGAAATATAACTGGCGCCGCAAGTTGGCGGCAAGCAGCGAGGCCCCGCCGAATTGACACCAGGGCCCCTTGGACGTAAGCTTGCGCGACCCATCGACCCCACCACGCCCAGGGGAAGTCTATCGTGTCGGTAACGGCGATCCTCCAAAAGGTCCCGCTGTTCAGCCAGCTAGCACCCGTCGAGCTCGAGCGGGTGGCCGAAATCACCCGCGAGCGGAGCTATCCCCGCAACTCGGTGATCCTGTTCGAGGACGACCCGGGAGACGCCCTCTACGTCGTCGCCACCGGGCAGGTGAAGGTCGTGCTCATCGGCGAGGACGGGCGCGAGGTGATCCTCTCGGTGCTCGGCGAGGGAGACTTTTTCGGTGAGATGTCGCTCATCGACGAGGAGCCCCGCTCGGCGCACGTGATCGCCATGGAAGACTCGAACCTCCTGGTCATCCGGCGGGAGGACTTTCAGGCCATCCTGCAGCAATCGCCGGGCATCGCCATGGGCCTGTTGCGGGAGCTGTCCCGTCGCCTCCGGCGCGTGGACGAGAAGGTCGGCAGTCTGGTGCTGCTGGACGTGAACGGCCGCGTGGCGCAACTACTGCTCGACCTCGCCGACGAGGCGGGGTCGGACAAGATCACGCGCCGGCTCACACACCACACCATCGCCCAGATGATCGGGTCGTCGCGCGAGACCGTGAGCCGCACCATGCGCGAGCTGGTGGATAAGGGGTACATCGAAATCAGCCGCCGCGAGATCCTGATCCGCGACCGTTCCGCGCTGGAAGCGTCCGCCGGACGGTCGTGAGGTGGGTCACGCGGGTCCGGTGAGACGGCGGCTTGTCCTACCTCTCGAATTCTCCATAACTTAGCCCAAAGGGTACGGCGTTGCCGGGACGGATGGCCTACACGGTGACTTTTTGGGGGACGCGGGGCTCCATCCCCACCCCCGGAGCCCACACCGCGCGCTACGGCGGCAACACGCCGTGCGTCGCTGTGGAAGGCACCGGCGGGCGTCAGGGTGGGGGCCAGCTGGTTATCCTCGACGCCGGAACCGGCGTCCGGGCTCTGGGACGCGAGCTGGTGGAGCGTCAAAACGGCGCGGTACAGGCGGAGATCCTGCTGTCGCACGCGCACTGGGACCATATCCAAGGGCTCCCTCACTTCAAACCGTTTTTCGCCCCCGGCAACGCGGTGCGGATCTGGGGCTCGCGCCAGGGGACGACCTCGCTCGAGGCGATCCTCCGCCAGCAGATGGACCCGGCCGTGTTCCCGGTCCCGTTGGACGCACTGTCGGCGAAGCTCACGGTGCAGCAGGTGGAGCCGGGCGAGTTCACGGTGGGGACCTTCCGCGTGCAGGCGATGCGATTGCGCCACCCCGGCACCACCCTCGGCTACCGGCTCACGCCCGCAGCGGGCGGCCCGAGCATGGCGTACGTGACCGACAACGAGCTCGGGCCGGGCGGGCACTACGAGACCCCCGCGTCGTGGCGCAAGGACTTCGTAGCGTTCCTGGGGGGGGTGGAGCTGCTCATCCACGATGCGATGTACACGCCCGAGGAGCTGGAGGAGCACCGGGGCTGGGGCCACTCGACGTTCGAAGAGGCGGTGGCGCTGGCGGGCGAGGCGGGCGTGAAGCGCCTGGTGCTGTTCCACCATGAGCCCGAGCACGGCGACGAAGCCATCGACGCCCTGGTCGCGGCCGCCCGCCGCCAGGCGCGGGCGAAGGGCCTGCCCGCCGAGGTCGTGGCGGCGCAGGAAGGGATGACACTGACCCTCTGATCGAGGAACTGATTCTATGCGTTCGCGTTTCGTCCCCGCACTGGCGTCGCTCGCGCTGCTCGGCTCCGTCGGACGCGAGCTGAGCGCGCAGGGACGCGGCCAGGATACCCGGCCGGGCATTGCCGTGCTGCCGTTCGACAACAGCGGCTCGTACGGGCAGGACAAGGAGAATTTCGACGCCCTCCAGAAGGGCATCGCCGGGATGCTGATCTCGGAGCTGGCCGCCAATCCGGCCGCCCGCGTAGTCGAGCGCGACGAGATCGAGAAGCTGCTCGCCGAGCAGGGCCTGGGCGCGTCGGGCAAGGTGACTCCGGAAACCGCGTCGAAAATCGGGAAGCTCGTCGGCGCACGCTACGTCATCGCCGGGACGTTCATCGACTTCTACGGCGACTTCCGACTCGACGCGCGGCTCGTCAACGTGGAGACGAGCGAGATCGTGAAGGTCGAGTCGGACCGCATGCAGCGGGACCACCTGTTCGACATCATCCGCACGGTCGCCGCTCGCCTGATGAAGGACACCAACCTTCCCCCGCTCCCCCGGCAGGCGTCGGACCAGCGCATGAACCGGCAGATCCCGACGGAGGCGCTGACGTTCTACGCGAAGGCACTCCTGTATCAGGATCGCGGGCAGAAGGAGAAGGCCGCGGAGATGTACCAGCGCGCGCTGGCCGTCTTTCCGGAGTATACCGAGGCGCAGCAGGGGCTCCAGCGCGTGAAGAGCTCCTGACCTGACGTCCGGGGCGACCTCGTGCCGAGCCCCACGCCGTGAGATATCTCCTGCTGCACACGCCAGCCTGGACTCCCGCAGGCATTCGACCGGCGCTCGACAGTGCCCAGATCGAGGCGCGCGAAGCGCGCGTGCCGCGGGAGCTGGTCGTGGACGAGCGCCCCACGGTGTTCGTGCTCGACTCCGAGAGCCGCTCGATTTTCCCCGTCGACGTGCTGCGGGCGTTCGTGGACGCCGGGGGCGCGATCGTGGCGCTCGGTCGCGACGGCGAGCCCGATTTGCCCGCGGAGATGCCGTCCGAGCTGCTGTCGGGCTTCGTGAAGCCGCCGGTCGGGCCGCGGCAGCTGCTGGTCGCGATGCGGGCAGGCTATCGCGAAGCCGCCGCCCGCTTGGAGACGGCGCGCGCCCGATCCGAAGCGGCGAACCGCAGCCGCGAGATCGGCGAGCTGACGCGCATCGGCGTCGCCCTCGGAACCGAGCGGGACTTGAAGACGCTGCTCGAGCTCATCCTCACGCAGGCGCGCCGCATCACGACCTCGGACGCGGGCAGCCTATACCTCGTCGAGACCGGGGATCAGGGCCAGAAGCGGTTGCGCTTCCGGATCGCGCAGACGTACTCCAAGCCCGACGCGCCGTTCGTCGAGTTCACGATCCCGGTGGACCGCTCGAGTCTCGCGGGCTACACGGCGGTGACGGGCGAGCCGCTCGTGATCGACGACGCCTACTTCCTGCCGCCGGACGTGGAGTACAGCATCAACCGCTCGTTCGATGAGCGGCACGGCTACCGCACGAAGTCGATGCTCGTGATTCCCATGAAGGATCACAAGGAGGAAGTGATCGGCGTCCTCCAGCTCATCAACCGGAAGCGCCACCCCGAAGCCAGGCTCGCCACGCCGACGGACGTGGAGCAGCAGGTGGTGCCGTACTCGCGGCGCACCGTCGAGCTCGTGACCGCGCTCGCGGGACAGGCGGCAGTCGCGATCGAGAACAGCCGGCTGTACGAGGAGATCGAGCGGTTGTTCGAGGGGTTCGTGAAGGCCGCGGTGCACGCGATCGAGCAGCGGGACCCGACCACGTTCGGTCACTCGGGACGGGTGGCGAACATGACCGTGGGACTCGCCGCCGTCGTCGACCGCGCCGAGGACGGTGCCTATCGCGGCGTGAGCTTCACGCGGGAGCAGATCAAGGAGATCCGCTACGCCGGGCTGCTCCACGATTTCGGCAAGGTCGGCGTGCGGGAGCAGGTGCTGGTCAAGGCCAAGAAGCTCTACCCCTTACAGCTCGAGCTCATCAAGCAGCGCCACCACTTCGTGCGGCGGACCGCCGAGCGGGAATTCTGGAGGAAGCGTTCCGAGTTCCTGGAGACGCACGAGCGGAAGGACTACGAGCCGTTCCTGCGAGCGCTCGAGGCGGAGCACGCCAGGGAGATCGCGGCGCTGGACGGTTTCCTCGACGCGGTGCTCAGCGCGAACGAGCCGACGGTGCTGCCGGGCGGACGGTTCGAAGCGCTGCTCCAGCTGGCGCGTCGCACCTACGAGGATCCCACCGGCCGCCCGCACCCTTACCTCACCGAGGATGAGATGCGCTATCTCACCATCCCCAAGGGCTCACTCGACGAGACCGAGCGCCTGGAGATCGAGAGCCATGTCACTCACACCTACCGGTTTCTCCAGCAAATCCCCTGGACTCGCGAGCTCCAGCACATCCCCATGATCGCCTACGGACATCACGAGAAGCTCGACGGCAAGGGCTACCCACGGCGGGTGACCGGCGAGGCGATCCCGATCCAGACGCGCATGATGACCATCAGCGACATCTACGATGCCCTGAGCGCGGCCGACCGCCCGTACAAGGCGGCGGTCGCACCGGCGCGTGCCCTGGACATCATGGCGGACGAAGTGCGCGCCGGGCAGCTCGACCAGGAGCTGTTCCGGCTGTTCGTGGAGGGAAAAGTGTTCGAGGCGAAAGCCTAGCCGAGCAGCAGCTTGCCGGCGACGAGCAGCAGGAGCCCGCCGAACGCCCGCTTCAGCGCTGCCTCCGGTACGCCCCCCGCCAATTGCGCCCCGATGAACGCCCCCACGAACAGGCCTGCGGCAAGGATGATGGCATACGGGACGTTGACCTGTCCGCGCCGATAGTACTCGAGCGCCCCCAGCAAGCCGACGGGGAGCAGCAGCGCCGCCAGCGATGTGCCGCTCGCCGTGTGCGGCGGCAACCTCACCAACAACGTCAAAGCGGGCACGATCACGATCGCTCCCCCGACACCAAACAGCCCCGCCACCACTCCCCCCACCAAGCCGATGAGCGCCACGAGCACCCACATCATCGTTTGTCTCCCTGTTCGGGTTCGCCCCCGCCTCTGCCCCAGCCGCCGCCGCCCGGCGTCTCTACGCGCAACACGTCGCCGGGTGCGAGCGACACGCTCACCTTAGAGGGGAGCGGCGCGCCGTTCAAGAGCGTGCACCCGCGCGCCCCGTCGCGCCCGCCCGCGGCACCACGCGGGGCGTGGCGCCGTCGCTCGGCGAGAATGCTCGCCTCCATCGGCGCGAGCGCCTCGAACTCGCGGATCACGCCGTCCCCCCCCGTCCACTTCCCCACTCCCCCACTCCCCCGCCGCAAGCCATAAGCCTTAAGCCGCAAGGGATACTCCATCTCCAGCACCTCGATGGGGGTGTTACGGGTGTTCGACATCCCGACGTGCACGCCGGACGGCCCCGGGGCGCCGCGACTCGCTCCCTGGCCGCCGCCAATCGTCTCGTAGTAAGTCCAGCCAGTCTCGAGCCCCGAGCCCCGAGCCCCGAGCCCCCCGAAGGTGACGTTGTTCATCGTGCCCTGCCCCTGCGCCGGAACCGGCAGACCGCCCGCCGCCAGCGCGAGGAACAGCGTGTCGACGATGCGCTGCGACGTTTCGACGTTCCCCGCGGCGACGGCGCTCGGATGTCGCGCGTTCACGAGACATCCCTCCGGCGCCGTCACCCGCACGGCGCGTTGCACGCCGCCGTTCGTGGGCACGTCCTCAGGCAGGAGCGTCCGTACCACGAACAGCACCGCCGAGCGCGCCACCGCGAGCGGACAGTTCACATTGCCGCGCGCCGCGTGAGCGGTGCCGGTGAAGTCGACGCGGAAGATGCCGTCGGCGATGTCGACGCGCACGCTGACGCCCAAGTCCGCGTCGTCCACGCCGTCTCCCTCGAGCCAATCCGTCGCGGTGAGGGCGCTCGCCGACAACCGTCCGAGGGCCTCCCGCGCGCGCCGCTCGGCGTAGTCCAGCAGGTCGGTGGCCGCTCCGCGGACCGCCGCCCAACCGTAACGCGCCGCGAGGGCGCGCAGACCCTCCGCTCCCCGCGCTACCGCCGCCCGCTGGGCCGCGAGATCCGCACGCCGCGTCTCGGGCGTCCGTACGTTGGCGAGCAGGAAGCGCTCCACCTCGGCCGTCAGGCGCAGCGGCGGCACGATCACGCCCTCGGCAAAGATTTCGCGTGCCCCGGCAGGCATGCTGCCTGCCTGCACACCGCCGACATCCGAGTGGTGCGCCCGCACCACGCTGTAGCCGCCCACGGTCCCATCGACCTCGATGGCCCCGATGAGTGTGATGTCGGGGAGGTGCGAGCCGCCGGTATAAGGGTCGTTGAGGATGAACACGTCGCCCGGGCGGGGAGCGGGGGCGAGCGCGCGCACCGCGGCGACCGACTCGTGCAGGGCACCGAGATGCACCGGGATGTGGGCGGCCTGAGCGATCATTTCACCGGCGGCGTCGAACAGCGCCGCCGAGCAGTCGCGCCGCTCGCGAATGTTGGGGGACACCGCCGAATGAATGAGGACGAGGCCCATCTCTTCCGCGACGGACGCGAAGGCGTGTCCCATCACTTCGAGCCCGACGGCGTCGAGGCTCATGTCCGCGCCACCAGCACGGCGCCGCAGGGATGCACGGTCCCGCACCACCCGGGCTCGACCAGGGCGGTCGCATTCCGCCCTGCCAGGATCGCCGGGCCGGCGACGGTGACGCCCGCGGCGAGATCGTCGAGCGCCCAGACCGAGGCGCTGACCCGAGCCCCCCGCAGCGTGATCGGGCGACTGGCGCCGGGCCGTTGCACCACCCGCCGCGCGTCCGCGAACCGGGGCAGCGGTGCCTCGCGCAGCGCGACCACGCGCAGGTTCACGACCTCGACCCTCTGGTCGCTCTCCGCGTGGCCGAATCGCGCGCCGTGTTGGACGAGAAATGCGTCCCGGATCTGCTGCGGATCGTCGCCCGTCACGGGCACCGTCACTTCGTAGCCCTGCCCGGCGAACCGGCAATCGGCGTAGCGCAGCAGCGCACCGTCGGGCACCTGGCTCCGGCCCTCCGCGAGCAGCGGGGCGAACGCGGCCCCGAGGTCCGGGGACGACAGGCCGTCGAGCGGTCGGTGAAACGACGCGAGCAGATCCACGCGTTCGGCGGCTGCCGCGAGCCCCAGCGCGGAGAGGGCTCCGGGATGGGGCGGGATCACGATGGTGCGCATCCCCAGCGCCTCGGCCAGCTGGCACCCGAACAACGGCCCGGCGCCGCCGAACGGGAGCAGCGCCATGCGCCGAGGATCGAGCCCGCGTGCGACGCTGACCCGCTTGAGCGCCCGCGCCATCACCGCCGCCGCGACCGCCACGATGCCGGCCGCGATCGCGGCCGGGTCGCTTCCTCCCCCCACGGACCCGAGTGAGCGGAGCGCATGGTCCCCGGCGTCGCGATCGAGCCGCACCGCGTCGGCGAGCGGATGCTGGGCGTCGAGCCATCGCAGCGCCAGGCATGCGTCCGTGACCGTGGGTCGGTCGCCGCCCCGACCGTAACACGCCGGACCCGGGACCGCCCCGGCGCTCTCCGGCCCGACCTTGAGCGCGCCGCCGGGATCGACGCGCGCGATGCTCCCGCCGCCGGCGCTCACCGTCTCGATCAAGACGGCGGGCAGCGCGAGGGCAAGGCCGGCGACCGTTCCGCTGCTGTCGCCGAGCGGGGTCCCGCCGGTCACGAGGCTCGCGTCGGCACTCGTGCCACCCATGTCGAGCGTCAACAGGTCCCGGAGACCTACCGCCGCGCCGACCAGCCGGGCACCAACCACGCCTCCCGCGGGGCCGGAGAGCGTGAGCGACGCCGCCCGCGTCGCCGCCGCCGTCGGGGGAAGCGTCCCGCCGCTCGAGGTCATCACGCGGAGCATCCCGATCCCGCGGGCCCGGACTTCAGGCTCGAGCCGTCCGAGATAGGCGGAGACCTTGGGACGGAGATACGCTTCGACGGTGGTCGTGCTGCACCGCTCGAACTCCCGGAACACGGGGAGCACCTCGTGGCTCGCAGCGATGGGGATGTCGGGCAGCGCGTCGCGCAGCGCCGCGACGAGACGGCGCTCGTGCTCTGCGTGGCGGAAGGCGAACAGCAAGGCGACGGCCAGCGCTTCGGGCGGAGGCGCAAGCGCGCGCACCGCGGCGACCACCCGCACGACCTCGTCCTCGCGGAGCGGCTCGAGCACCCCTTCGGGGCCGGTCCGCTCGGCGACCGCCACGACGTCGGACCGCGCGACCAGCGGCGGCGCGTGGTCGCGGCCGAGGTCGTAGAGCGCCGCCCGATCCTGGCGCCGCAGCCATAAGAGGTCTTCGAAGCCCTTCGTCGTCACGAGCGCGATGCGCGCACCGCGGCGCTCGAGCAGCGCGTTGGTAGCGATCGTGGTCCCGTGAACGAGCAGCTCGATCGGGCGAAGGGACTCGAGCGGGTCCAGGGCGTGAAACAAGCCGACGGCGGGATCATCCGGCGTCGTCACGACTTTCCGGACCTCGATCGTCCCGTCGTCCGCCAGAGCGACGAGATCGGTGAAGGTTCCGCCCACATCGACGCCCACCCTCACCCCGCCACCCCCGTCCCCACCCCAGTGCGGAATGCGGAATGCGGAGTGCGGAATTGAGCGGACCCAGGTCGATTGCCGACTCTTATCTCCGGGATCGAACGTCGCGCGATCAATTCCGCATTCCGCATTCCGCACTCCGCATTCTCATAGCGGGCGTCGTGATCTCCATCGATCTCGCAGAAGCAGGCCGGCGAAGCCAAGAGTCGCCATCACGCACAGCGTCCCCACCCAGTCGCCGAGTCGCACGTACAGCGGGATCACGTCGCTGGTGCGCAGCCGGTCGGCGACGGTTGCCTCCATTTCGAGACCCGTGGCTGCGTAGGTCCGCCCCAGCGGATCGACGAACTCGGAGATGCCGTCGTTCGCCGCCCGCGCGATTCCGGCGCGGGTCTCGATCGCCCGCAGGACGAGATGACTCGCGTGCTGGTATGGACCGGCGGTCCTGCCGTACCACGCGTCGTTCGTGATATTCACGAGGAAGTCGGCGCCCGCGCGGCGGTAGGCGCGAGCGAGCTCTTCGAAGGCGGATTCGTAGCAGATGACGACGCCGAAACGGCCCATCCTGGTCTCGTACAGGGGGAGCGTGGGCCCGGGAGAAAACCCGCCCGACCACTGCCGCAGTCCAGGCACGCTGCGGAACAGGCGAACGGGAACGAACGGGACGCGCTCGACCACGGGGACGAGATAGTGCTTGCCGTACACCGGATACCGACGCCACTGGCCCGTCGAGTCGTAGAAAAACGCGGCGTTGTAGTAGGCATCGGAACTCACCGCGTGGATGCCACCCGTGAGAATCGGGGTGCGGCCCTGACGCGCCAGCGCGGCGAACTGGGTGTCCCACGCAGGCATCTCCGCCAACCACCCCGGCACCGCGGCCTCGGGCCACAGGAGCAGATCGAGGGGTCCGCGAGACTCGAGCGCCCTGGACATGGTCACGAGCTTCGCGACCACGCTGTCCGCGTGGCGGGGATCCCATTTCTCGCGGAAGCCTTCGTTCGGCTGGATGAGGCCGACGGTGCCGAGCTCGCGGATCGGGAGCGTCCGCTCGCGCCACACGCCGTACGCCCACGCACAGAGTACCGTCGCGAGCACCGCGGCGACGGGACGCCACCGAAGCGTACTGCTCCCTGCTCCCTGTTCCCTGCTCCCAGGCAACGCCTCCACGAGCATCACGTTGCACCACGCCAGCCACAGGGTCACTCCCCGCGCGCCCGCCAGGTCGGCCCATTGCGCCAGCACCGGGGCGTCGGCGAGCGAGGTACCCAGGCCGAGCCAAGGGAATCGAATGTCCCCCTGATGGCCTACTGCCCATTCGACCGCGGTCCAGGCGACCGGAAACACGATCCACAGCGGCACCGCGGGGAGGCGGAGACGCACGTGCACGACCAACCAGAACAGCAGCGCGTGCCACAGTCCGAAGAGCAGTATCGTGGCGAGGTAGCCGAGCGCCGACAGCGGCGTGAAGTGCCACAGCGCCACCACCAGCCAGTACAGCACCGCGCCCTGGACCACGCAGCCGTACCAGAACCCCCAGCGCAGCGCACCGCGCGGGTCGCGCTCGTGTTCGAAGCGACGCAGCAGGATGAGGGCCGGCGCGACGGCGAGAAAGCTCACGGCGGGGAAACGGAACGGGGGATAGCTGGCGGCGAGGAGAACGGCGCCCAACGCAACGAGGGTCGCGGCTTGCCGGGTCGGCGTCGTCACAGGAGCACGTCGCGCCCTTCGTCGGCCGAGCGATAGACGGCATCCAGCACGCGGTGCAATGCGAGCTGGTCGCGCGGCGGCGGGGCGTTCACATCCCCCTTCATCACGGCCAGGAAGTACGTCCACTCGGCGCGGTAGGACTGTGCGAACGGCGTTTCGCGCCCGCTCGCGCCGGTGGGCGTCACGTCGGTGATCGTCCCATGCATCTCCTTGAACACGCGCAGCGGCTGGACCCGAGCCGAGCCCTTGGTTCCGACCAGGTCGAACCAAAAGCGTTCGGCCTCACCCATGTGGCGCCAGCTCACGTCGATCGAGAGCGACACGCCGTTCGCGCACACGACCAGCGCCGTCGCCATGTCTTCGACGCTGTCCTTCCCCTGCCCCATCGTATGCGCCGCGACGCGCTTGGCCGCCGGCCACGCCGCGAGCCAGAGCCCCAAGTCCAAGAGCTGCAGCCCGAGGTCGAGAAACGCGCCGCCGCCGGCCTCCTGGCGCCGGAGCCGCCACGCCACCAGGTTGCGGCTCGGCTGGAAGGTGTACCAGCCGCAGCGGATCGCCTGCAACACGCCGATGTCCCCGCCCGCGAGGAAGCCGCGCACCGCCTGCACGTCGGAGCGAAAGCGGTGGTTCATCCCGACCATCACCCGCCGGCCGTATTTCTCGCTCGCCTGGAGCACTCGCTCCACGCCGGCGAGCGTGAGCGCCAGCGGTCGCTCGCACAGCACGTGCGCGCCGGCCGCGAGGGCGGAGACGACGTGGATCTCGTGCAGGTGATTCGGCGTGCAGATGGCGACCGCCGTGGGACGGGCGTACTTGAGCACTTCCTCGATGTCGTCGAAGGTCTCCTTCACGTCGAACCGCGCCGCCAGTGCCTGGGCCTTCCCGATGTCCGAGTCGCAGATGGCGGCGACCTCCACGCCCGGCAAGCGCCGCAGCACTGGGAGGTGAGCCACTTGCGCGATCGCGCCCGCCCCGATCACGGCGATGCGGACCGGATCGCTCACTTCCCCGTCCCCCGCGCCTGGTCTCTCCTCCCCGCCCAGCGGTACGCCACCCCACTGCGCAACGCCACCGTCGAGACGCCGCTCGACAGCACGCCGCGGGCCTCCACAACGAAGCGCCAGCGTTTCGCGCCGACCTCCGTGCCGATGGTGCCGTTCAAGCCCGCCGTGATCGAGTTGAGCGCGTCCTGTACGAAGGTGCCCTCGATGGCCGGGCCACTGCCGTGCCGGACATGAGCGCCGAGCCCGATCCCCAGGTACGTCGTCACAGCGCGCCCTTGGGGCAGGACGTACTGCAAGTCCACGTCCCCGGTCACGTCGCTCCACGTGATGCGGCCCAGGCGGATCGTGTCGTCCGCCGACGGATCGATCACGACGCTCCGGAGCCGCTGCTCGAAGCGCGCGCGCGCCGCCGTGCTGAAATCGGCCTTGTAATACGAGACGCCGAGCAGCACGCGCACGCGCGGCGCGATGAACCCATAGTCGAGCCGCAGGCCGCCCGTGAGCGCCCCCCGGATGTTGTTTCCGCCGACCGGCCCGAGATCTAGTTGCAGGGCGCTCGGCTTCAGGTTGTCGTACGAAAACTTCGAGAGAAAGCCTTGGGCGGACAGGCGGTCCGGCCGTCCGACGGTCAACAGCATCGCGATCAGACCGACCGCCGGTCCGCCTGACCGCCTGACCGCCTCAGTAAAGGCGTTCAACATTGGTCCCCGGAAAGTAGGTGGTGACGATCTTGCGGTAGTCCTGACCCGCGCGGGCCCTGCCCACCGCGCCCCACTGACAGAATCCCACACCGTGGCCCCACCCAGCGCCCGCCGCGACGAGCCGGCTGACCTCGCCGCCGTCCTTCGTCACCGAGAGCGCGAAGGACGTGCTGCCGAGCAGCTGATCGGGTTGTGGCCGCAGGACCGCGCGCACGTCGGGGCCGGGCACCCGTACGTCACCGTGCTCGAACACGATGCGCAGCTCGCCGACCCGGCCCGAGGCCGTGGTGCGGGTTACCGCGATATCCGTGATGCGTTGCAGCCCGCCCCCGCCCGCGTTCATCATCGCCGGAAGCGTCCGCGACAATATAGCGCGCAGCTTGGCGCCGTCCCATTCCTCGCGCCAGCGAAACCGCGGGGAAAGCTCGCAGTAGTAGTGGCCGCCCCCGGACGCGTCCGAGATCGGCCGCAGGTAGGGCGGGCTCTGCGCCGTCTTGAATGCCTCATCCGCGCCGACGGTCGAGAACCCGCAGGTCGAGTGGAAGTAGGCGTAAATCAGATCGCCCCGGTAGCGGAGCACCTCCCCCCGCGTGGCACGCAGGGCGCCCCACACCTCCGCCGTCTCCCCGGCTATCCCGGTATAGACCTGGTCCCGTACGTCGGCCCAGGCGTCGAAGCCCTGCGGTTCCCAGCGGCCCCGATTCTTGAGCGCGAACGTCCGCGACACCACGGCTTGTGCGAGCATCGCCTGGCGCTCGTCGGCTCGTCGGGGACCCATTTCCCCGCCGATCACGCCCGCCAGGTAACTCTCCACCGCCACCCGGTTCATCACGGTGAGCCCCGAAGCATCGCGCAGCACGTTCAACCGCCCGCGATACCGGCGGCCATTCGCCATGGCGAAGCGGTTCTCCGTGACATTCACTGCGGAGATGCCGCCCCGCCGCTCGCCGCGGGAGCCGTCCGGTTTCACGAGCCTCACGCCCGGCGTGTCGATCACGACCGTCCAGGCGGCACCCGCCGGGATCGACCCGATCGGCTCGCCGTTCGCGTCGTCGGTGACGAACAACTCTCCATCGCCCCCCAGCGTGACGCTGGGCGCACCGGCGACGAGCCCGACGCGCAGCTCCGGCTCGCCCCCGGGTGTGAGGGGAGACGGTTGCGGCCGGCCACAGGCGCCGGCGAGGGCGAGGGCGCTAACGACCGCGCGCTTCGCCCAGCGCGGCGTCGAGTTGCGTGAGGGTGACGTCGATGTCGGCATCGGTATGCGCGCTGGAGACGAATCCTGCCTCGAACGCCGAGGGCGCGAGGAACACGCCGCGCGCCAGCGCGGCCCGGTGCCAGCGCGCGAACAGTGCCGTATCGGCGGCCTGCGCCTCGGCGAAGTTCTTGACCGGGCCCGGCGCGAAGTACATCCCCCACATCGAGCCCGCGTGCCCCGTGGTCACCGCGACCCCGTGGCGACGCGCGGCGTCCCCTATACCCGCGACCAGCCGCGCGGTTCGCCGCTCGAGTGCCTCGTAGAATCCCGGTCGATCCGTCTCGCGCAGCGTGGTGAGGCCGGCGGCCATCGCCACCGGGTTCCCCGATAAAGTGCCCGCCTGATAAACGGGTCCCGCAGGCGCGATCTGTCGCATCAGGTCCGCGCGGCCCCCATACGCGCCCACGGGGAACCCGCCCCCGATGATCTTTCCCAGCGTCGTCAAGTCGGGCCGGATGTCCAATCGCTGCTGCGCTCCGCCCCGCCCGACCCGGAATCCCGTCATCACCTCGTCGAAGATCAACAGCGCGCCGTGTAGGTCACACAACGCTCGCAACGCACCGTGGAATTCAGGATCAGGAGGGATGAAGCCCGCGTTGCCCACATAGGGTTCCACGATCACCGCCGCGATGCGGCCTTCGTACTTCCTGAAGAGCTCGCCGACGGCCTCGACGTCGTTGAACGGGGCCGTCAGTGTCAGGCTTGCCAGCGCCGCGGGCACGCCGGGACTGTCGGGGAGCCCGAGCGTCGCGACGCCGGAACCCGCTTTCACGAGGAAGCTGTCGCCGTGGCCGTGATAGCAACCCTCGAACTTGACGATCAGCTCCCGCCCCGTCGCCGCGCGTGCCAGGCGCACCGCCGCCATCGTCGCCTCGGTGCCGCTGTTCACAAAGCGCACGCGCTCGAGCGCGGGCATCCGCCGCCGCACCTCTTCGGCGAGCTCCAGCTCCGCCTCGCACGGTGCGCCGTAGGTCCACCCCGCGGCCGCCGCCGCGCGGATCGCGTCGAGCACCGCCGGATGGGCGTGCCCCAGGATCAGCGGGCCCCACGAGCAGACGTAATCGAGGTACGTCCGACCATCCACGTCGGTGAGCCGCGCCCCGGCCGCCCGGGACACGAAAAAGGGCGTTCCGCCCACCGCCCGGAACGCCCGCACCGGGGAATTCACACCGCCCGGCAGCACCGCTTTCGCCCGCTCGAAGAGCTCCTCCGAGCGGGTCACGTCAGGGCGACCGCCCGGAAGTCGTAGTCCTCGCTCGCCGTCAGTCGCGCCCGCACGAAGCTTCCAGCCTCGGCCCAGCCGCCCTGCTCGACGTACGTGGCACCGTCCACGTCGTCCGCCTGCCACGCCACCCGCCCCACATGTGTGGCGCGCTCCTCGTCGGGGTCGGCCACGCGGTCCACCAGCACCCGCACCTCCCGCCCCACGAACCGCGCCAGACGCTCGCCCGAGATCGCACGCTGCACCTCGAGCAGCTCCTCCAGGCGCTCCCGCTTCACCGCGTCGGGGACGTCGTCCGGGTACTGGGTGGCGCGGGTGCCCTCCTGCGGCGAATAGGAGAAGGCCCCGAGCCGGTCGAACTGGGCTTCCTCGAGAAACGTCAACAGCTCCCGGTAGTCGTCGTCCGTTTCGCCGGGAAAGCCCACGAGGCAGGTCGTGCGGATCGCCAGGTCCGGGATCGCCCCCCGCAGCCAACCCAGCTTGTCCCGCAGGGTGCGCTGACGCTCGGGGCGGCGCATCCGCTCGAGCATGCGGTCGGCGGCGTGCTGAATCGGGATGTCGAGGTACGGCACGATCCGCGGGCTTCGCGCGACGAGCTCGACCAGCCGTTCGGTGAGACCGGCCGAGTAGACGTACAACAGGCGATACCAGGGCACGGATGTCTCGGCGAGCAGCGCCTCGAGCAGGTCGGGCAGTTTGGGTCCGCCCAGTCCCAGGTCTCGGCCGTAGTGGCCCAGGTCCTGGGCCACGAGGTTGATCTCTTGCGCGCCTTGCGCTTCGAGCGCCTGCGCCTCACGCACCAGGCGCTCGAGCGGCTCGGAGCGGTGCTTCCCGCGCATCAGCGGGATGGCACAGAACGCGCAGGTGTGGTCGCAGCCCTCGGAGATCTTGAGGTAGCGAACGTGGGTCGAGTCACCGAGGAACTGACGGACGCCCGGATGGCTCGCGAGGGGGTCGTCGATCAGCCCCCGCTCGGCGAGCGCCGGCACCAGGTGGTGGAGGTCGGAGAATCCGAGAAACAGATCGACCTCAGGGATCTCCCGCTGCAATTCCTGTTTGTATCGCTGGACAAGGCATCCGACGGCCACGACGGCCTTCACGCCGCCTTGCGCCTTGAGACTGGCGGCCGAGAGCATCGCGTCGATCGACTCCTGCTTGGCCGCATCGATGAATCCGCACGTGTTCACCAGAATCACGTCGGCGTCCGGCAGGTTGGGGGTCACCACGGCACCGTGGCCCACGAGCTGGCCGACCAGCCGCTCGGAGTCGACGGTCGCCTTGTCACAGCCGAGCGAAACGACGCCGAGCTTCATCCGCGGTAGTTCCCGAACCGGAGCTCGATGCCGAAATCCTGGGTCCGCAGGAAAGCGATGACCTCCTGCAGCTCGTCCTTGGCCGGCGCCTGGACGCGGATCTCCTCGCCCTGGATCGACGCCTGGGCTTTTTTGAACTTCTTGTCCTTGATCGCCTTGACGATCGCTTTCGCCTTTTCCTGTGGGATGCCCTGGGTGAGCTTGATCTCACGCCGCACGGTGTCGTTCGCCGCCGGCGTGACGGGCCCGAGGTCGAGGTTCTTCACCGGCACGTTGCGCTTGATGAGCTTCGACTGGAGCACATCGAACAGGGCCTTCATCTTGAAGTCGTCGTCGGCGACGAGCGTGAGCACGGCCTGGGCGCGGTCGAACGCGATCGAGGCCTTCGAGCCCTTGAAGTCGTAGCGCTGAGCCACCTCTTTGGTGGCTTGATTGACCGCGTTGTCGACCTCTTGGAGGTCGGCACCGGTGGAGATGTCGAACGAGGCTAAGCCGGCCATAGGGCGGTAATGTACCCGCCCCAGACCTATAACAGGAAGCTTTCCAGCGCCCGGGCCCGCGACACGTGTCGGAGGCGCGCCAGGGCTTTTTCCTTTATTTGTCGCACCCGTTCCCGGGTAATCCCGAGCAGCGAGCCGATCTCCTCGAGCGTCATCGGCTCCTGGCCCTCGAGCCCGAAATAGAGGCGGAGGATCTTCGCCTCGCGCTCCTTGAGGGTCGCCAGCACTTCCTCGATCGATTCGGTGAGGGCGTGCTCGAAGATCTCGTCGTCGGGGCCGGGGCTGGTCGTGTCCGGGAGGTAGTCGAGGAGCTTGTTGTCCTCGCCGGGGGTGAGGGGGGCATCGAGCGACAGGTGGGCCTGCGAGATCGACAGCGTCTTCGCCACTTCTTCTTCGGAGATGTCCATCCCTTCGGCGATCTCTTCCACGGTCGGCTCGCGGCCGAGCTCTTGCAGGAGCGAGGCGGAGCGCTTGCCGATGCGGTGCAACGTGCCCGCCCGGTTCAACGGGACGCGCACGATGCGCGATTGCTCGGCGAGCGCCTGGAGGATCGCCTGACGGATCCACCAGACGGCGTACGAGATGAACTTGATGCCCTTGGTTTCGTCGAACTTGTGGGCGGCCCGAATCAGGCCGAGGTTGCCCTCGTTGATCAAATCCGAGAGCGAGACGCCCTGGTTCTGGTACTTCTTGGCCACGGAGACGACGAACCGGAGGTTGGAGCGCACCAGCTTGTCCAGCGCCTCCGGGTCGCTCTGCTTGATCCGCTGCGCCAGCGTGACCTCTTCCTCACGGGTGATCAACGGATACTGACTGATCTCCCGCAGGTACTGATCGAGCGATCCCTCGTCGAACGAGGCTCGTTTCGCCGTGTTCAGTTGCATGGCCGAGTCACCTCCAGGCGCGCACGACGCCGCCGCACGGGACTCCGGGCTCCAGTCGCCGGCTCTTACCGGATGATCGACCCGAGCCGGTGCCAGCGAATATCGGTCAGCCAAGGAAGCGCATCCCGCGCCTCCCGGTCGTAGCTGAAATACACGACGAGCGGCCGTCCCTTGACGGCGGCCGCGTCCACGAACCCCCAGTACCGGGAATCCGCGGAGTTGTCTCGGTTGTCGCCCAGCACGAAGTACTTGCCGGCCGGGACGGCCAGCGGACCCCAGGTGTCCCGGGTCGGGTGATAGTCGCGGACCACGCCCGGGCTGCCGAGCAGGTAGTCCCGCTGCCAGTTGAACTCCGGATCGTACACGTCGCGCGGGTCCACCCGCTGGACGTAGGGCTCCATCAGGCGCCGGCCGTTCACCCGCACCTCGCCGCTGCGCATTTCCACCGTGTCCCCCGGGGCCCCGATCACGCGCTTCACGTAGTTGAGCTCGGGATTCTTCGGGTACGCGAACACGATGACGTCGCCGCGCCGCGGCGACTCGAATCCGGGAAGACGGGCGTGGGTGCCGGGAATTTGGGCGCCGTAGACGGCCTTGTTGACGAACAGGAAGTCGCCCGCGAGCAGCGTCCGCTCCATGCTGCCGGACGGAATCTGAAACGCTTCGACTAGGAACGTGCGGATGATGAGGAACAGCACCAACGCCATGCCCAGCGAGCGCATCCAATTGTCGAACCAGCGGGCGAGCCGGGAGCGCCGGGGAGGGGGGGCGAAGGGCACTGGCGTCGTACGCGCGCCGGTACCCGGCCGGGGGGCCCCCAAGTGATGCATGGCTTTTACTTTAGCCACGCGGTCCCCCAGAAGCAACAGTCACCGCCCATCCGCGTGCCCCCGCCCAGCGGCGAACTCGGTCCCGGAACTCGTCGGGGGAGTCGCCATGCAACACCCGGGCCGCGAGGCAGGCCGCCTCGCCCTCCCGCTCGACGCGGACCCACGCCACCCGGACGGCCGCGAGCGCGCTGAGCGCCGATCCGTCGAGCGGTGAGCCGCCGGTCGAGAGGACAATCACCAATGATTCGTGATCCACCGGCCGCACTGTAATGCAGCCTGGGTGAGCCGCGTCACCCATTTACGGCAGGACGGAGCGATCCTATGCGGTGAGAGGTGAGAAGTGAGCGGGGATGCCGACCGCTTACCGCTCACTGCTCTCCGTATCAATCTGCGCCCGCTGCAGCTTCCCGGAGAAGTCCACGTAGATCACCTTGGTCTCCGAGTAGAAGTCGTAGACCTCCCACCCGCCCTCGCGATGCCCGTTGCCGGTCTGCTTCACGCCGCCGAACGGCAGGTGGGCCTCGGCGCCGATGGTCGGAGCGTTCACGTACGTGATGCCGGTGTCGAGCTCGCCCATCGCGCGGAACGCCGCGGTCACGTCCCGCGTATACAGCGAGCTCGAGAGCCCGTACTTCACATCATTGTTCACGCCGACCGCCTCGTCGAGCGAGCCCACCTTGATCACCGAGAGCACCGGGCCGAAGATCTCCTCTTGCTCCACCCGCATCCCCGCCCGAACCCCGGCGAGCACGGTGGGCTTGTAGAACCACCCCCGCTCGAGCCCCTTCCCCGTGGGCCGCTCGCCGCCCAGCAGCAGCTGCGCGCCCTCTTCACGTCCCACGCCCACGTAGTACTCGACCTTCTTGCGGGCGTCTTCGTTGATCAGGGGGCCGACGTCCGTCTTGGCGTCGAGCCCGGGACCCAGGCGCAGCCGCTCCGCTCGATCGCATAGCATCTTGACCAGTTGGTCGTGGACCCGCTCGTGCACCACCAGGCGGCTCGTGGCGGTGCAGCGCTGGCCGGTGGTGCCGAACGCGCCCCACAGCACGCCGTCGAGCGCGAGCTCCAGGTCCGCGTCGTCCATCACGATCATGGCGTTCTTGCCGCCCATCTCGAGCGAGAGGCGTTTGTGCATGCGACCGCAGGTCGAACCGATGACCGACCCCGTCTCGGTCGACCCGGTGAACGAGACCACCGGGACCTCGGGATGCTCCACCATTGCCTTGCCGACGACCGAGCCTTCCCCGTGCACCAGTTGCACGACCTCGGGCGGCAGCCCGGCCTCGAGCAGGATCTCCACCAGCAGGTGCGCGGTGTGGGGCACATCCTCGGCGGGCTTGAAGATCACCGCGTTCCCGCACAACAGCGCGGGGAACATCTTCCAGGTCGGGATGGCGAGCGGGAAGTTGAACGGCGTGATGAGTCCCGCGACGCCGATCGGCCGGCGGAAGCTCATCGCCCATTTGTCGCGCAGCTCGGACGGCACGGTGCGACCGAACAGCCGCCGCCCTTCCGTGTGAGCGTAGTGCGCGGTGTCGATTCCCTCCTGCACGTCGCCGCGGGTCTCGGCCAGGACCTTGCCCATCTCGCGCGTCATGGCGCGCGCGACGGCTTCCTTGCGCTGGACGAGCAGATCGCCGACGCGGTGCAGCACCTCCCCGCGAATCGGCGCCGGCGTCTTGGACCACCGCGCGAACCCCCGCTGGGCCGACGCGACGGCGCGGGCCACATCGTCCGGGCCCGAGCGTGGGAAGCAGCCGATCACGTCGTCTGAGTCCGCCGGGTTGCGGTTCTCGAAGTACGCGCCGGTCCGAGGGGCGACCCACTCGCCGGCGATGAAGTTCTTGAAGTTCTCAGGCATAGGAGGTGTCAGGTATCGGGTGAGGTGTCAGCGCGGCAGCGGCACGTCGGGGCACAGCCAGAGCGCTGCCGCCTGGGCGCCGACGCGCGGCAAGACTTCCCGCGTCATGAGCAGAATCCCCCAGACGATGAGGATCTGCGCGACCACGTGGGCGAAGCCGAGGCGCCGCTTCCAGGACGAAATGCTCGCCCAGAAGCCCGCGGCGATCACGGTGGTGACGCCGAGGAGGTAGAAAATCAGGCGGAGACCGCAGCCGTGCGAATAGGGCCAGACGCCCGGGGCGATCCCGATGCCCACGAGCACGCCGAGTGCCACTTTCGCCCAGGTCCCGAGCCGCTCCCGGGCAGTGGGCGCGGCCCCGCCGCCGCCCGGCGTCACGGCCGGCTTTCGCACGGTCGGTGCGCCGCCGCTCGGTCGGCCCAGCGTCGGGTCGGCCGCCGGCAGCTTCTTGAGCAGCCGGTCCACCTCGGCCATCTCCTTGTCCCAGTCGCGGTCCTTCTCGATGTCCGCCACTACGCCTCCCGCGCCAGCCCGTAGCGCTCGATCTTCTTGTAGAGATTGCTGCGGGGCATATCCAATGTGCGCGCGGTTTCGGACACATTCCAGTCGTTTTCTTTCAGCTTCGCGAGGATATAGGTCCGCTCCGCCACCTGCTTGAACTCCTCGAACGTGGCCGCCCGCATCCACGGCGCTCCGGCGAGATCGGCGGGGCTCGTGCCGGGCCCTGAGTCCCCCGTCCCCAGCCCGGCGATCCGCTCCACGTCCTGCGCCGTCACCGCCGGCCCCGTGGCGAGGATGAGCAGGCGCTCGATCGCGTTCCGCAGCTCCCGGATGTTGCCCGGCCAGTCGCGCGCGGTGAGCTGCTGCACGGCCGCCGGATCGAACGGCTTGGGTGGGAGCCCGCCGCTCCGGGTCATCTGGCTCACGAAGTGCGCGACGAGCTGCGCGACGTCGGCGCGCCGCGCCCGCAGCGGCGGCACCTCGATCGGGACGACGTTGAGCCGGTACAGCAGGTCCTCGCGGAACCGCCCCGCCGCGATCTCGGCCGGCAGATCCTTGTTGGTGGCAGCCACCACCCGTACGTCCACCTCCAGCGTCTTGCCCGACCCGACCCGGGAGATCACTCCCTCTTCGAGTGCGCGCAGCACCTTCGCCTGCGCCGAGAGGCTCATGTCGCCGATCTCGTCGAGAAACAGCGTGCCGCCGTCCGCCAGCTCGAACTTCCCCGTACGATCCGCGAAGGCGCCGGTGAAGCTCCCCTTCATGTGCCCGAACAGCTCGCTCTCGATCAGCTCGGTCGGAATCGCGGCGCAGTTCACTTCCACGAACGGCCCGCGCGCGCGGGGGGAGAGCGCGTGGATGGCGCGGGCCACGAGCTCCTTCCCGGTGCCGTTCTCCCCGGTGATGAGCACGCGCGCGGCGGTCGGCGCGACCTTCTCGATGCGCTCGATCACCTGCTTCACCGCACGGCTCGTGCCGACGATCTCGTACTGCGCGTGCACCTCGGCCTGGAGCCGTACGTTCTCGCTGGCGAGGTCGACATGTTGCAGGGCGTTGCGCAGCGTGAGCAGAATGCGGTCGGTGTCGAGGGGCTTCTCGAGGAAATCGTACGCCCCGAGCTGGGTCGCCTCGACCGCCGTCTGGATTGTTCCGTGACCGGAGATCATCACGACCTGGGCGTGCGGGTCGAGCTCGCGCACCTTCCGCAACGTTTCGAGCCCGTCCATGCCTTGCATCTTCACGTCCAGAAAGACGAGATGGGGCCGGAACTCGGCGTAGCGCTGCAGCGCCTCGGATCCCGAGGCGCACGCCCGCACGTCGATCTCCTCGTATTCCAGGACCTGCGTCAGCGCCTCACGGATGCCCTTCTCGTCATCGACCACCAGGACCCGTCGCCTCACGGCTCGGTCCGCTTCAGGCGGTACAACACCACGGCCGTGGGGTGAATCCGGACGTCGGCGAACCCCGGCGAGACGCGCAAGGGAACCGCGCCGGTCGAATCCGCCCCCGCCACACGCTGCGCCAGCTGTCTCACCACGGGCGGGGGAAACGGGAAGCCGCGCAGGCTCAACTCCTGGACCGTAAAGCGGGCCAGCCCCGGCCGCTCGATCCGCAGCGGACCCGCGATGCGCAACGGCTCCCTCGGGCTGAGCAATCCGGCAATGGGCCCCAGCGCGTCCGGCGGAATCACCCGCGTATCGAGCCGGCAGTGAACGGCGAGCGACCCCTCCGACAGCTCGACCCGCAACGAGTCGAAGCTCTTGCGCACGGACCAATCCATCGAGCTGCCGATGAGCGAGGCTACTTCGTTGGCGGAGAGCACGACCGAGTCCGGTCCCGGCGCCTGCTTGAAGCGATCGACCTTGGTTTGCGTACTGGACAGCGCCTTGGGCGTCGGAGCGCCGACTCCAGTGTCCGCCACGGGCGGGAGCTTGGTGGAGTGCAGTCCGAACACGTGCGCGGCCCGCCGCATGATGGGCTCCCGGAACCACCACGCCCCGAGCGCCGCCACGAGGGCAACGGCGAGGAGCGCGAGGCGGAGTAGTCCTTTAAGGCAGCCGTTCACTGTGTCTCACGTGATACACCGCACCACCGGATTGGAGCGCGCTCTCCATCAGGTCGACCGTCATGATCACCGTCGCGGCTTCGAACCGCAGATTGGCGAGGGCCGGCTCGAGCTTGGTGAAGCCTCCCGGTCTCGCTCCCGGCCCCGCCCGCCCCAGCGTGATGTGCGGTCGGAACGCCCGAGCCTCCGTCGGGAAGCCCAGCGGCGCGAACTCCTGTTCCACTCGGTGCTGGAGCAGCTCGAGCGCCGGTTCCGGTTCGACGCCCACCCAGACGACGCGTGGCCGGTTATAGTGGGGGAACACGCCGAATCCACCGAGCGACAGTGTGACGGGCCGCGTTCCGGTGCAGGCGCGGGACAGCGCCGCCACGAGTTCGCGTTCGCGCTCGGGCTCCACGTCGCCGAGGAACTTGAGGGTGAGGTGCACCTGCTCGGGAGTCATCCAGCGAAGTGCGAACCCCATGCTCTGCAATGGCCGCACGCAGGAGCAGAGCGAATTACGCACCGTCTCGGGGAGATTGAGCGCAACGAAGAGCCTCACGCGTCCTTGGCGCGCTCGGCCAGGAGGCTGCCGCGGCGGTAGCCGCGCGGATCCACTGCCACCGCCGTGAACCCCAGACCCGTGAGGTACGCCGTGAGGGTCCCGAGCCGCTCCGTCACCCAGGGAACCCACCGCGGCTCGACCTCGATGCGGGCGCCCCCCCCTCCCCCCCGCCGCTCGCCGTGGTGGCGCACCCGCAGGTCACCCGTCACGCCGAGCTCGCGCAGGTACGCTTCCGCGCGCTCCACCTGCGCGAGACGCTGCGACGTGATCGGGATGCCGTAGGCCACGCGGCTCGACAGGCACGGCGCCGCCGGCGCATCCCATACCGGAAGGCCGAGCTCCTGCGCGGCGCGCCGCACATCCGCCTTCGTGAGCCCCGTCTCGGCGAGCGGCGAGCGCACGCCCACCGCCTGCCCCGCGGCGTACCCGGGGCGATGCTCGCGCAGGTCGTCCGCGTTGGTGCCGTCGCACACGACGGCGAGCCCGCGGTCCCGCGCCTCCGGAACGAGCCGCCGCCACAGCTCCGTCTTGCAGAAGAAGCACCGGTTCGTCGGATTCGCGAGATAGTCGGGATCCTCGAGCTCGTGCGTGTCGAGCTCGACCAGCGGGACATCGAAGCGCTGCGCCACCGCACGCGCCGTCGCCCACTGGGCCGTCGGGTAGGAGGCGCTCCGGCCCACCCCGGCCAGCATACGGTCCCGCCCCAGCTCCTGGCGGAGCACGACCGCCAGGAGGGCCGAGTCGACCCCGCCCGAGTAGCCGACGAGGGCGGATGGATAGGTGCGGACGAGCGCGCGCAGGGGCGGGAGAGACATGGCGAAATAGTAGCGACTTAGACTGTCTCCATCAAAGGACATTTCTGGGGAGATACTTTCGTAGGCTGGAAACCTATTACCCTTATGATACGTTCAAAAACTATCACAAACGTCTACTTCTAGTAGGTAACCAAGGTACCGGGGCTCCGAAATGGCGCACAAGACCGAGCTGGACGCTGTGGACCGGAAGATCTTGCGGCTGCTCGCGACCGACGGCCGGTCGAGCTATCAAGCCGTCGCCGATGAGGTCGGGCTGTCGCGGCCCGCGGTGATGGAGCGAGTGAAGCGACTGGAGGAAGCAGGCTACATCACGGGGTACGGCGCGCGGGTGGATCGCGTCAAAGCCGGATTCCCGGTCACAGCGTTCGTCGCGGTGCGCTACACCAAGTCCGATTACGTCGGCGACGAGCCACGGATGCGCGAGATGGAAAAGCATCCCGGCGTCCTGGAGTGTCACCACGTCGCGGGCGAGGACTGTTACGTCCTCAAGGTGGCGGCTCCGGATCTCGAGCGTCTCCAGGATCTGCTGCGCGACCTGCGCGGTCCGTCGCCGACGGTAGAGATGAACACGCGCACCACGATCGTGCTCGGCACGGTGTTCGAAAAGCCGGGGTTCGTCCCCACGGAGCTCGACTGATGGCCGGCCTGCGTGGCAAGGCGCTGGTCGCCTATCTCGTCGTGTGCGTGTTCTGGGGGTCGACGTACCTCGCGATCCGCATCGGCGTCGGTGTTCTGCCCCCGTTCCTGTTCGCCGGTCTGCGGTTCCTGCTCGCGGGCCTCCTGCTACTCACCGTGGTGTGGGCGCTCGGCGACACGCTCCCGAAACGGGCGGTCGACTGGCGGACCCAGGCGATCGTGGGCGTGCTGCTGCTCGCGGGCGGCAACGCCTTCGTCGTCTGGGCCGAGCAGTACACCGCGTCCGGCGTCGCCAGCATTTTCGTCGTCACCGTCGCGCTGTGGATGGCGTTTTTCGACGCGATCATCCCCGGCGGCTCAGGTGACCTGAACTGGCGCGTCGTGACGGGACTCCTGCTCGGCTTCCTCGGCACGGCGCTCCTGGTGGGTGCGAGCCCCGCCGAGATCCTGCGAGCCGACCTGCGCGGCCCGATCGCGCTCACGTGCGCCAGTGCATCGTGGTCGCTCGGCTCGGTGTACAGCAAACGGCACCGCACGGAGACGAGCCCCTACGTCGGCGCGGCGATCCAGATGATCGCCGGCGGCGCCGCGATCGGCCTCGTGGGCACCCTGCTCGGTGAGTGGAGTCGCTGGCATCTCACGCCCACAGGCGCGGGCGCGATGGCCTACCTCGTGGTGTTCGGCTCGATCCTGGGCTACAGTGCCTACACCTATGCGCTGCGCCACGCCTCTCCCACAATTGTGGGCACGTACGCGTACGTGAATCCCGTGATCGCCGTACTGCTGGGCTGGCTGATCCTCCACGAGCCCGTGACCGCGCGCACGTTCCTCGCGATGGCGCTGATCCTCGGCGCCGTCGTGTGGATTCAGTTCTCGCACAAGCTGGCGGTCGGACGGACGGGCGGTCAGGCGGACGGTCGCTCCGCAGAAACGCCGACCCCACAGACCGCCAGTCCGCCCGTCCGCCAGACCGCCTCCTGAGGAGCGTCGCCATGAACCGGGTGAACCTCGCCGAGAAATTCCGACAGTTCGACGAGCACTGGAGCCCCAAGATCGCGGGCGAGCTCAACGATTGTTACGTCAAGCTCGTCAAGGTCAAAGGCGAGTTCGTGTGGCATCATCACGAAGTGGAGGACGAGCTGTTTCTCGTCGTGAAGGGCCGGCTGCTGCTCAAGTTCCGCGACCGCGACGTGTGGGTCGGCGAAGGCGAGTTCGTGATCGTCCCGCGCGGGGTCGAGCACCTGCCGATCGCCCCCGATGAAGCCCACGTGCTCCTGCTCGAGCCCAAGTCCACTCTCAACACCGGGAACGTCCACAATGAGCGCACGGTCAGCGAGCTCGACCGGATCTAGGCGCCCGCTGATCGCACGGCTGTGGCACGGCGCGGTTCCCGCCGCCAAGGGCGACGCCTACGCCGCCTACCTGCGCCGGACGGGCGTGACGGAATGCCGGGCGACGCCCGGGAACCGCGGCGTCGAGGTCCTGCGCCGGACGGTCGGCGGGGAGACGCACTTCCTGTTCATCTCGTTCTGGGATTCCATGGACGCGATCCGGACCTTCGCAGGCGACGACGTCGAGCGGGCGCACTACTACCCCGAGGACCGGGACTACCTGCTCGAGCTGGAGCCGACCGTCGCGCACTACGAAGTGTCGGAGCAGTAGCGCGCTTCATTCGTCCGCGGGCGCCAGATCGGCCCGGTGCGGCGCCACGGGCGGCGCCCGCAGCGCCGGCTTCCCTTCCTCCGTGTACTTGAAGCCCCGCGTGGTGTGGTACGCGAGGTCGATGTCCGGGGCCGCAGCGAACTCGGTGAGAATGTCCTCCCAAATCGCGTGCTCGGTGCCGCGGCGCTTGCGCGGCTCGATCAAGTAGCGAATCGTCAGCTGCACGCCGTAGTCCACCACGCTCGTGTACACGATCGGGGTCAGCTTGCGGTAGTTGATGAGATACTGCTGGGAGGCCGCGAGCAGCTCCTGCTCCGCCTGCGCCGTGAGGTGCTCTGCGTGCTTGACGGCGATCTTCCCGAGGATCTGCTTCGCTTTTCTCCAGTCGCTCTCGAACGTCACCACCACCGGGACCTCGTTCCAGATGTAGCGGAATCCCTTGTTGTAATTGGCGACGGGATCGGTGAAGACCTTGCCGTTCGGAACGTGGATAATCCGCCCGCTCGACTGGTCCGCCTGCACCCACGCGCCGATCTCGTTGAGGGTGAACTGGAACAAGCCGAGGTCGATGACGTCCCCGGCGTGCGGGCCGATCTGGATGCGGTCCCCCACTTCGAACGGGCGGCGCCAGATGATGAATGCCCACCCGGCGAGGTTCGACACGGGCTCTTTAAGAGCGATGGCAAGGCCAGCCGACAGGAAACCGAGGAACGTCAACAGCGGTCGCACGCCGCCCTCGAACCACAGGCCGCCGAGGATCACGATGCCGAGGCCCACCAGCACGTAGGTCAGGCCCTTGCGCCAGCGATACCGGCCCCAGGGATCCTGCACGCGACGATAGACGAACCCCAGCACGAGACGGCGCACGAGCCAGAGTCCAACGATCGTCCCCAGCGTGGCGAGCAGCCGCGTCTGGAGCTCGGTGTTCATGCCGAGGTGAGCCTGGAGCCAGGCGATCATGAGGTGTGTCGGGAAGGTAGGGAGCGGCCGGGCCCCGCGCCAGCACGCGTGATGTAGATTACCACGTCATGCGCGCGGTCCCACTGTTGTTCTTCACGCTCGCCGCGGGGGCCTGTCACCGCGGCGCAGTCGCGCCGATCAATCCCCAGGCGGAAGTCGCCGTGAGCGTCGACAACCAGAATTTCCTCGACATGAACGTGTTCCTCATCCGGGGCGGCCAGCGCATCCGCCTCGGCACCGTCCCGGGCCTCTCGTCGCGCATTCTGATGGTGCGACCCGATCTGATCGGCTACGGCACGGAGCTGCAGTTCGAGCTGCATCCCATCGGCGGTCGGGCGAACCCCGTCAGCGAGACCATCAGCGTGCGCCCCGGCGACGTCATCCAGCTGACGATCCCCCCCAACTAAGTCATCTTCCCCGCGACCTCCTTCACGAGCTTCGCGCACAACGTGGCCGTCATCCCGCTCGCGTCCTGCGCGGGATTGAACTCCACGATGTCGGCGCCGACGAGCGGGACGCTCAACCCGTGGAGCACCGTCAGCACCTCGCGTACCGTCAGGCCCCCCGGCTCGCGGTGCGACACACCCGGCGCGAAGGCCGGATCGAACGCGTCCACGTCGATCGACACGTACACCGGGTGCCGCAGCGCGGGGCGCCGCCCGGCGACCCAGCTGTCCATGTCGATCACCTCGACGCCGTAGCGCTCGGCCTGCGCACGCTGCGCCGCGGTCATCGCGCGGATCCCCACCTGAACGAGCTGGTCGGCGAGCCGCTCCTCCATGACTCTCGAGAAGGGGCAGGCGTGGGAATACGGATCGCCCTCGAACTCGGGATAGAGATCGGGATGGGCATCGAAGTGCAGCACGCTGAGCCGGGCGTGGGACCACCGCACCGCCCGGATGACCGGATACGAGATCGAGTGGTCGCCGCCGAGCACGATGGGCCGGCCTCCCGACTCGAGCAGCGTGCGCACCGCCTCCTCGATCTTGGCGCGCACCTCGGCCCCGGAGGTCCCGAGCGGCACGTCACCCGCGTCCCCGAGGGCACCGTTTGCCCCGAGGTCGACGCCCGTTTCGGTCCACTGATTGCCGGCGGGCGAATGGAGCGCCTGCCGGATCACGGGTGGCGCCCCCGCCGTGCCCCGGAGAAAGGAAGAGCTCGCGTCGTAGGGGAGGCCGAGCAGAGTCGGGGTGCCGCGCACGGGACTGGACATACCCAGAGCAGGTTGGGAAGGGGGGAAGATATATGCGCCCTGAACCGCTGCTACCCGCCGACGCTCCGCCATGCCGCGTCGATCGTCGGAGGCAACGAATCGAGCCGGCCAGGAAGGTAATCTGAAGTCCGCGCACCGTGCGCCATTTCCTCCTCCTTTCTCACCCCAGCCCTCGCCGATCGAGGCTGCGATACTGAATCGCCTCGCTGACGTGTTTCGGCTGCAGGTCGGCAGCCCCCTCGAGGTCGGCGATGGTGCGGGCGATCTTGAGAATCCGGTGATACGCCCGCGCGGACAGGGCGAGCCGCGTGATGGCCGTGCGCAGCAGCGCATCGGCGCCGTCCGACACGCGGCAGAAGGTGCGGATATCGCGCGGTGCCATGTGGGCATTGGCGTACACACCGGGGCGCGCCGCGAACCGGTCGCGTTGCACGGCGCGCGCGCGGTCCACCCGCTCCCGGATCGGCTCGCTCGGCTCACCGCTGCCCTGATCGGAGAGCGCGCGGTACTTCAAGGCCGGCACCTCGAGGTGGATGTCGATCCGATCGAGCAAAGGGCCCGAGACGCGGGCAAGGTAGCGCTCCACGCCGAGTGGCCCGCACACACAGTTATGCTGCGGGTCGCCGAAGTAGCCGCAGGGGCAGGGATTCATCGCCGCGGCGAGCATGAACCGCGCCGGATAGGTGAGGCTCATCGCGGCGCGCGCGATCGTCACGACGCCGTCCTCCATCGGCTGGCGCAGCACCTCGAGCACGTTCTTGCGGAATTCGGGCAGCTCGTCCAAAAACAGCACGCCGCCGTGGGCCAGGCTCACCTCGCCCGGCCGCGGGTACGAGCCGCCGCCGATCAGCCCGGCGTCCGAGATCGTGTGGTGCGGCGCGCGGAAGGGGCGGCGTGCCACGAGCGATTCGCCCACGGGGAGCACGCCCGCTACCGAATGGATTTTCGTCGTCTCGAGCGCTTCATCGAGGCTCGTTTGTGGGAGAATGGTGGGGAGCCGCCGCGCGAGCATGGTCTTACCGCTGCCCGGCGGGCCAATCATGAGGATGTTATGACTTCCAGCCGCCGCGACCTCGAGCGCGCGCTTCGCGTGCGCCTGGCCTTTGACTTCGGCGAAGTCGACATCGTGCTTCGCTCGCTCCGCCAGCAGCGCGGCGAGATCGACCCGCGCTTCCGGCAGCTCGGCCCGGCCGTCCAGGAAGTCGGCCAGCTCGGCGAGATTGCCGGCCCCGAGCACGCGGACCCCGGAGACGACGCCCGCCTCCGGCAGGTTCTCGCGCGGCAGCACCAGCGCCTCGAGCCCCGCCAAGCGCGCCGCCAGCGCCACGGGCAGCGCCCCGCGGACGGGACGGATCGCACCCTCGAGCCCCAGCTCGCCGAGCACGGCGACCCGCCCCAGCCGCTCGGCCGAGATCTGCTCCGTGGCGGCCAGGATGCCCACGGCGATCGGCAGGTCGAACGCCGAGCCGTCCTTGCGGATGTCAGCCGGGGCCAGGTTCACCGTGATGCGCTTCAGCGGGAAGGTGTAGCCCGTGTTCGCGAGCGCGGCGTACACGCGCTCCCGCCCTTCCTTGACGGCACCCTGGGGCAACCCCACGGTGGCGAAGGTCGGGAGACCGTTCGCGATGTCGGTCTCGACGTCCACCAGGTAGGCATCGATTCCGAGCACGGCGGCCGAGCGCACGCGCGCGAGCATGGGAGGGAGGGTACGGCCGAGCGCCGGAGAAAGGGTAGCCGAAGTTACGCGGGGTAGAGCCAAATCCCGCGAGCCAGCCATCTGGCCTCTCCCTAGTTCGGGGTCTATCATGCAGGCGTCCCGCGCGCAGGAGTTCTCGTGACCGACCTAATCCCCCGCCTTCAGGCCGCTGTCGCCGGTCGCTACGCGATCGAGCGCGTACTCGGCCGCGGCGGGATGGCGACGGTCTACCTCGCCCAGGACGTGAAGCATCGTCGCTCGGTGGCGATCAAGGTGCTGGCGCCGGAGCTCGCGGCCGCCCTGGGACCGGAGCGGTTCCTGCGGGAAATCGCCACCGCCGCCCGCCTCAGTCATCCCCACATCCTGCCGCTGCACGATTCGGGGGAGGCGGACGGCTTGCTCTACTACGTCATGCCGTACGTCGAGGGCGAGTCGCTCCGAGAGCGCTTGAACCGGGAGCGGCAGCTGCCCATCGAGGAGGCCGTTGCGATCGCCAGTGCGGTGGCAAATGCCCTGAGCTATGCCCACAGCCACGACGTCGTGCATCGAGACGTCAAGCCGGAAAACATCCTCCTGTCCAACGGGGAAGCCGTAGTGGCCGACTTCGGCATCGCGGGGGCGATCGAAGCCGCCGGCGGGGGCAAGCTCACACGGACCGGGCTCGTGCTCGGCACGCCGGCGTACATGAGCCCCGAGCAAGGGGCGGGCGAGCGGGCGCTCGACGGGCGGAGCGACGTCTACAGTTTGGCCTGCGTGCTGTACGAGATGCTCGCCGGGGAGCCGCCGTTCACGGGGCCGACCGTTCAGGCGATAATCGCGAAGCGGTTCACCGACCCGGTCCCGTCCGCCCGGCGCCTGCGGGAGACGGTTACCCCGTCGCTGGATCAGGCAATTGCGAGGGGCCTGGCGCGTGCGCCGGCCGACCGATTTGCCACCACACATCAGTTCGCGGCGGCACTGCGAACGTCCGCGGAGGCCCGCCCGGACGCCGTCGCGGCACCGCTGGCTGCGCCGCCGGAGAGTGAGGCCGTCCGGGAAGCCGGCCGGAACGCGTTCGCACGCCACGCCTGGCGAGAGGCATTCGAGACCCTCACCAACGCTCGAGCCGTGCGGGCACTCGCCGTGGAGGACGACGAGCGGCTTGCCGAGTCGGCCTGGTGGATCGGCCGGGTCGACGATTGCATCGCCGCCCGCGAGCGCGCGTACGTCACCTACATGGACCAGCGGAAGCCCCGGCTCGCGGCGGCGGTCGCGGTGCGCCTGGCCGAAGACTTCTTTCGCAGGCAAGCGAAGTCCCTCGGCAACGGCTGGCTCAAGCGCGCGGAACGGCTGCTGCTGGACGTCCCCGAGTGCCGCGAGCATGGCGCGCTGCTGCGGCTCAACGCGGTGCTCGCGTTCGAGAGCGAAGGTGACGTCGACAAGGCGCTGGGTCTGGCGCGACGCACCTCGGACATCGCTACTCGATTCCGCGATCGCGACCTCCAGGCCCTGGCCATGCACGACGTCGGCCGCATGCTGGTCTCCAAGGGTGAGCTGGCCCAGGGGATGGCGCTGATCGACGAGACGATGGCCGCAGCCGTCGGCGGGGAGCTTGGCCCCGAGGTGACCGGGCGGATCTACTGCAACATGATGGGGATGTGCGAGAAGCTGGCCGACTATCAGCGGGCGGCCGAATGGAGCGAAGCGGCAGGCCGGTGGTGCGAGCAACACACGGAGTCCGGGTTCCCCGGGATCTGTCGGGTGCACCGCGCGGAGCTCATGCGACTGCGTGGGTCCTGGAGCGACGCCGAGACCGAGGCGCTCCACGCGGCCCAGGAGCTCCGAGGCTTCTACAACATCGCGGCCGGTGAAGCGTTCTACGAGATCGGGGAAATCCGGCTGCGCATGGGCGACTTGAAGCGTGCCGAAGAGGTCCTGCACCAAGCGCACGAGCTCGGCCGCGAGCCGGTTCCGGGGCTCGCGCTGCTGCGCCTGGCCGAAGGAAAGATCGACGCCGCGAGGGCGCTCATCGATCGCGCCGTCGGCGACCGACCGGAGGGGTCGCTGGACAGGGCGCGGCTACTGCCGGCACGCCTGCTGATTGCGTTGGCTGCGGGGGAACTCGAGCTCGCACGCGGGACCGCCACGGAGCTCGAAGGGATAGCGCGAGAATATGGATCAACGGCGTTGCACGCGAGCGCGGCTCAAGCGCGTGGAGCCGTGCAGCTCGCCGACGGCGGCACCGATGGCGCCGTCCCCACCCTCCGGCGCGCCTGCAAGCTGTGGCAGGAAGTCCAGCTACCCTACGAGACCGCCACCGCGAGGCTGCTCCTGGCCGCGGCGTATCGCGCCACGGGATGCGCCGAGGACGCGGAGCTCGAGCGGCAAGCGGCGACGTCGACGTTCCGGAGTCTGGGAGCAGATCTCACCACGGCGAGCGCGCTCTCCGGCCAACCGCTCTCGTGAGGCTTTCTACGGCGTCACGCCCGTTCGGGGCGGTGCCGGAAGCGAGACGAGGACGCTGAACGACTCGCTCGTCAAGGCGTGTACGCTCGCCGCGGAAACCAGGAGCGTGTACCCAACACCCAGCCGATCGATCTTCAGAGCCTCGAACGTCACGATGCCGGCGGAGGCGTTCCGCGTCGTCCCACTGCCTTCCAGCGCCGCGCCCGTGGGGTTGTTGCCCCATTCCATATACACAGGGCCCGTGAACGAGTCCGCGACGTTGTCGTAGCGGTCCAAGATCGCCACGCGCACGGCCGGTGTGATCGGCCGATTCGGCGTTGTGTTCGTCGGCTGCACGAGGTACTTGGGGTGGTCAGCTATTTCCGCCTTGATGCCGAACGACCCGCTCGTGACCCCTGCGACACCATCCGCCGTCGCCTCGAGCCGGTAACCGCTGCCCGCCTTGGTGAGGCTCACAGTGGAGAACGTCGCCACACCTGCGACTGCGTTCGCATCTCTCGCCAAGTTGTCCCCGCCCGGGTTCGCGTTCGGGGCGATCTCCAGGTGCACGTTGCCCGTGAAACCGGTGATCACGTTGCCCTGGCCGTCCTTGAGCGAAACCTTGACCGGATCCATGACCCCACCGGCAGTTATCGTCGTCGGGTCCTGGGTGAACTCGAGGTGGTTGGTGGCGACGGGAAGGGCGACGCGGAGGTCCGCCGCACTCTCCGGGTTCCCGCCGTAGGGTTGCCACGCGGTGTCACCCTCCATCCGCGCTTGCCAGTGGTAACCGGTATTGTCCTGCAACCCGCTCACTTGAACGAGGGCGGTATCACCGCGTGGCGTCGCAGCGCTTGTGGCGTTCGGCTGGCCCTGGAAGTCGGTGCCGACGGGCCGTATCTCAACCTCGACGCGGGGCGTTGCGACGGTGGTATCGCGCACCACGGCCCGTACGACGATGGTCGGCTCCGGCGTGGACCCGCCGGTGGGGATCGGGGTGGCCATATCGCTGCGCAGCTGCGCGACCGATGCGAGGCCACTCCCGCCACTCCCACCGCCGCCACCCCCACCCCCACCCTTCCGTCCCGAACCCAACAGCGCATCGAAATGGCAGGCGGCGCCCAGCACGCACACAGCCGAGAAGGCCGAGAACCAATTCTTCGTCTTGCGCATGGTCTACACTCCAGCGCGTTTCTTACACGGCACCGCGCCGCAGATTCTATACCTCGTCCGTCGCCAGCGGACGAACGGGTCGTGGCGCCGCTGCGACAATGACGACCGGACGTCGTCTCCTTGGAATCCCTGGAATCCACGCGCGAACCGGCTGTTTGGGCTGGAGAGGCTCCGAGTGATCCCGATCACCACGACGCCGGTCCCCCGCAGCGTGTTGTACGGACGCCCCGTACTTATTTCCACATCTGTCGCTGTCGCGCGACGGGATTCGGGCGAGGTCCCGCGTTGCGGTCCGCATCGGGGAGCCGGAGATTCCTGCATGTCCACGATCACGTGGGACGACTTCGCCAAGGTCGACATCCGCGTCGGCCGCGTCGTCGCCGTCGAAGACTTCGTCAAGGCGCGGAAGCCCGCCTACAAGCTGAGGATCGATTTCGGCGAGCTCGGCATAAAAAGCTCGAGCGCGCAGATCACCAAGTACTACGACAAGACCAATCTCGTGGGGAAGCTCGTGCTGGCGGTGGTGAACTTCCCACCGCGCCAGATCGCGAACTTTTTCTCCGAAGTGCTGACGCTCGGCGTGGTGCTGGGCGACGGCGACATCGTGCTGGTGCACCCGGAGCGGGAGGTGCCGCCGGGGAGCCGAATCGCTTAGCCGGGGACGAGCTTGTCCGCCGTTCCCCCTCTCCGCGTTGCGGAGAGGGGGACAGGGGGTGAGGACCCGTACCGCTCTTCGACGTACTCCGCGAGGATCTTTAGAAAGTCTGCCACGATCGAGTCGCCCTTGAGCGTCACCTTGAGGCGCCCGTCCACGTACACGGGTGCCTTGGGGTCTTCGAAGGTGCCGGGCAGCGAGATGCCGATGTCCGCATGTTTCGACTCCCCGGGTCCGTTCACGACGCAGCCCATGACCGCCACGCGCAACGCCTCCACCCCCGGATACCGCTCGCGCCAGGCGGCCATCTGCGCTTTCAGATGGCTCTGAATGTCCTCGGCCATCTCCTGGAAGAACGTCGACGTGGTGCGGCCGCAGCCGGGACACGCGGAGACCTGAGGCGTGAAGCTCCTGAGGCCCAGCGACTGAAGCACTTGCTGCGCCACCTGCACCTCTTCGGTCCGGTCCCCACCCGGCCGGGGGGTGAGAGACACGCGGATCGTGTCGCCGATCCCTTCCTGCAAGAGAATCGCGAGCCCCGCCGTGCTGGCGATGATGCCCTTGGCGCCCATTCCGGCCTCGGTGAGCCCCAGGTGCAGCGGGTAGTCGGAGCGCCGCGCCAGCCGCTGATACACGTCCACCAGATCCTGCACGCCCGAGACCTTCGCCGACAGGATGATGCGGTCGTGCGGCAGCCCGCACTCTTCCGCCAGCTCGGCCGAGCGCAGTGCGCTCGCCAACATCGCCTCGATCATCACCTCGCGCGCGTCGAGCGGATCCGACCGGCGGGCGTTCTCATCCATCATTTCCGTCAGGAGCTGCTGGTCGAGGCTCCCCCAGTTGACCCCGATGCGCACGGGCTTGCCGTGGGTGAGTGCGACCTCGATGATGGTGCGGAAGTGCTCGTCGCGCCGCTTGGCGCCGACGTTCCCCGGATTGATGCGGTATTTGGCGAGCGCGGCGGCGCACTTCGGATACTTGGTGAGCAGCAGGTGACCGTTGTAGTGGAAGTCGCCGATCACCGGCACGGCCACGCGGGCCACGATGTCGGGCACCGCCACGGCCGCCGCCTCGTTGTTGACGGTCACCCGCACCAGCTCGCTGCCCGCGTCGTGCAGCGCGCGCACCTGCGCCGCGGTGGCGTCCACGTCGGCGGTATCGGTGTTGGTCATCGACTGGACGACGATCGGGTGGGTACCGCCCACCTTCACGCCGCCCACGTCGACGACGACGCACTGTCTCCGCTGAGAGTCCACGCGTCTAATATAAAGCCAAAGACGTCACGCGGTTTTGCGCGACGCCTTCGTGCTACGCCTCTGCGCGACGTCTTTGCTAGACGTCTTTTTTGTGTTAGAAGATCTTGTCTTGCACGACGATCCTCGCCTGCAACTGGGTCAGCTTGAGCGTCGTCTTCAGGCCCGCGACGCCGGTATTCGAGACCGATGCTCGGACACCGATGTACAAGCCGGAGCCCTTGAACAGATCCCTCGCGGAGGCGGCAAGATTCGGCGCGTTGATGGGTACGCCCGTCGTCGCGGCTGGAAACGAGGCGGGACCTATCGTCAACGCCGGCGCGCCACCGTAGACCACGGCCGGGCTGGGGTCGCTCGCCAAGAAAATCGCGTACGAAAGGCTACCCGAACTCGTGGGGTTGGTCACGTCGATGTTTCCCGTCACCCGGACGGTGTCGACGAGAGAGGAGCCCAGGCCTCCTGGGAGATTTACCCCGACCGGCGTGATCGAGTCCGTGATGGACGTCCCCGGCGGCATCGGAGGTAGCGGGTCGGGCGTGAGCCGTAACGTGTCGCCCCCCGTACCCGTGAGGAAGCTGTAGATGTCAACGTTTAAGATGGCGCGTCCTTCCCCACACCCCGTCACCGCCGCGAGGACCACCGCCGTCCAGAGCCACTTCGCGCGCATCCTGCCTCCTAATAGATCGAGAGCGACGTCGCCATCGTGATGCCGCGCTGGTTCGACAGCGAGTTGGTGTGCGTCCAGAATCCCAGGTCCAGGCCGAGCCCGCCGAATCGAAGTCCTCCTCCAAACCCGAACTCTATCCGCTTCCGCTGGTCGCGCGCCACGCCGCCACGCACCGCGAACATGCCAACCCGCTGTTCCCCACCGATGTGCACCACGCTGCCGCGCCCAGTGTTCAACACGTCCGCCCCGAGGGTCGTGTTGCCGACCGTGTACGCGATATTCGCAATGTAGGACACGGGAAGCTTGGTCTTTGTCTCCACATGGTTCCCGACGAATCGCGAGTAGCTCGAGTCACGATAGAACGCGCTGTCCTGGCGCGTGTCGGGCCACGTGATGGTCGCGCCGATGTCGTTCACCCCGACCCCGATCTCGATCGGCCCGGAGACCCAGGCGACGCCGACGTCGCCACCGATGCCGTGGCCGAGCGTGTTGCCGGGCTTCGAGTACTGGGTCAGGGTCCGCCCGTCGGGGGTCACGGGGTTCGAGCCACCGAAGAGCGTGTCTCCGGTGATGAAGCCCGCGTCGCCATCGGTCCGCGCGTAGCCCACACCGATGTAATAGTGCAACGCGCCTCCCACATAGAACCCGTGCGTCGAGTCCCCCGCGATGCGCCCGGCATAACTGATGGTCGGGGCGAAGCCGCCTGCTATGAGCCCGTGCACCAGAGCGCTGTAGCGAGTGTTGGTGTCGGCGGGCTGCGAATCTCGCAGGAAGCCGAGCAGCGTGTCGCCGAGCTGAAATGCTACGTCGTCGTGCAACCATCCCATGACACCCACGCGGAAGCCCTTGTATCCGAACCCGGGGTCGAGCGGGCGGCTCGAGCCGCTGATGCCGAATTGGTCCTCGGGAACGAGGGTCGCTGCTTGCCCCAGATTCACGATCAGCTGGTTCTTCCCGATCGTGAAGGCGACGTCGTTGGTGGGCGTCGGCGCCTGCTTCACTTCGAGGAACAACGGCAGGTTGAGAATGGTGTTGGCGACGAGAATCGGGTTGAAGCCCCGCGACTTCGGGTCGAAGGCCGGGTCACTCGAGAGGTGCGGGTGATCGTGCAGAAACTGAATGATCCCGAGCGGAATCGGAATGGTCAGCTTGGGCTGGCCATGGCGCTCGGCCTTGGTCTGTACCGCCCGGTACGCCGGATTGTAGCGGGCGACGCTGCCGGAGCGGCCCAGACTCAGGCCGCCCATGCCGATGCGACGCGCGTCGGTGACCAGCCACTGGGCCGCCGCGGGCCTCACCGCGCCGCCGACCAGGACCGCCAGCCCGTAGACCACGACGAATGTGCGCACGCTGCTCCCCGTGAAGTGGGTGAATGATCGACGTTTCTGCCCGGGGCGGACGTGAGCCCCGTCACCTCCCGGAGCGGGAAGGCGACGCCTGGAACCGGATGGTGACGGTCGTCCCCCGTCCCTGCACGCTCGTCAGGCCGATGGTCCCGCCCCAGCTCTCGACCAACCGCCGCGCGATGGCGAGCCCCAGGCCGGATCCGCTCGAGGTGGTGGAAAACGCCGGATCGAACACGCGCGGCAGCACGTCCGGGGCAATCCCCCGGCCGTCGTCTTCCACGGCGAGGCCGCACCCGCCGTCTGAGATCCGCACCGTCACGTGGCGGGCGCCCGCGTTGCGGGCGTTCTCGAGCAGGTTGATGAGCACCTCCTTCACTTCGTCTCGCCGGGCGGACGCGGGCGCACCAGACGCGCCCGCGAGGCCGACCGTGGCCGCGGCCTCCGCACCGCCGAGCGTGTACAAGTGCACCACCTCGTGCGCTACGGCGTAGACGTCGACGGGCTCGAGCGGGAGCGCCTCCGCCGCCGGCGACGCGAAACGCGAGAACGCGCGCGCGATCGCGTCCAGCCGGTCGATTTCCGCCAGGATCCGCCCTGCCGTCTCCGCCAGGGTCGCGTCGAAGTCCCGGCCGTCCTTTTTCTCGCGCGCGCGCTGCAAGTGTTGGATGCCGAGGCGGATCGGGGTGAGGGGATTCTTGATCTCGTGCGCCACCTGCCGCGCCATCTCGCCCCAGGCGAGCACGCGGGCCGCGCGGGTGAGGGCGGTGGCATCGTCCAGCGCCACGACGCAGCCGTCGGGCGCCGGTCCCAGCGACGCGAGCTGCACGCGGATCTGGCGCCCCCCCACGGCGAACTCACCCTCCACGATGCCCTCAGTCGCGCCGTCGAGGAACTTTCGCACGGCGTTCCAAACGACGAGCCACTCCGGCGGCGCCGCCGACGGCAGCAGATCGCCGGGGGCGAGGGGCGCCCCCAGCAGCTCGGCGGCGCGCGGGTTCGCCATCGTGACCCGCAGCCCGTCGTCCACGGCGATGACCCCGGTGGCCACGTTGGCGAGCACCTGGGCCGTGCGCTGCCGCGCCTCCTCGAGCGCGCCCTGGCTCCGCGTGACGTCGGCCGCCATGCGCTCGAACGCCGAGATCACCGGCTCGAACTCGCGCGGCGCCCCCGGCGGGAACGAGGGCACCGGAGCGCCGCGCCCGACCGCGCCGGCGGCCTCGCGCAGCGCGGCGACGGGGCGCGCCAGGCCGCGCGCGGCGAGGCCCGCGAGGTATACGGCGGCCACGAGCCCGGCCAGCGTCGCGAGGATGAGCACGAGCGCGAGGTCTTCCTGCTGCTGCCGCACCCGCTCGTCGTCGAGCAGCTGCGGGGCCGCCAGGACCTCCTGCACCCGGGGTGACTCCGAGCGCACAACCAGATAGCCGACGCGAATCGAGCGGCCGGCCGTGCGACCGTCATCGGTGAGCTCGAGCTCGTCCCGGAGCGCCAGCCGCACGAACGCGTCCGGGGCGAGCAGCGGATCCACCAGGCCGAGTTCGCCCAGCACCGGGGCGCTCGTGCCGGCCAACACACCGTCGCGGAATACCCACAAGTCCGCGTCGAGCCGGTCGCCCAGCTCCACGATGGACCGCGCGACCGCGGCGGGGCGGTCCGAGACCACCGCTCCGGCGGTGGCCGCCGCGTCGCGCAACGTCTGGCTGATGAGGAGATCGCCCGCTCGCCGCGCCTCGTCGCCCAGGCGGGCGAAGCTCCACACGGCGAACAGCAACACCGGCAGCACGACGAAGGCACTGAGCGCCGCGGCGAGTCGCACGCGATAGCTGGTGCGGAGCGCGTCCAAAACGGGCGGCAGCCGCGGCAGCCACCCGCCGACGAGGAGCAGGCTTACGATCCAACAGAGGGCGAGCACGCCCGCGTCCACGACGACCACCAGGACGCCGCGCACCAGCAACGCCCAGGGATCCCGCAAGTCGACCGTCAGATGCACGTGGTGCACGCCGTCCGACAGCTCGACGCGGCGCTCCCCCCGCGCCGACCAGCCGCGCCGCGTCCAGACCACTCTGGCGCTCCCCGTGGCCGGCGGCGGCGCGGGAGGCGACAGCTTGATGTCGTACGGCGGCTCGACGGAAGCCGCTCCCTCCAGGAAGCGCGCGACGCGCGCCGCCGGAATGAGCCTGGTGCGCGGCCCCACGCCCACGGTGAGCACGTCCGCGCCCGCGCCTCCGAGCGGCAACAGGAGCACGTAGTGAACGCCCGGGCTCCGATCCAGCCGCTCGACCCGCGGGCCGCGCGCGGTCTCGGGCGAGCGGACCAGGGCCGCCACCAGCGACGGCGGCAGGTCCATCGTGGCCAGCCGGATCTCCGCCTCGGGCTCGCCCGCGCGCGTCCATACCGCGAGACTCGCCGGGTAGTCGTCGATCGCGAGCGGCGAGGCAAGCCACCAGGCGTATACCTCGCCCGCGGTGCGAGGCGGCGGCGCCGGCGGGGCGGTCCCGAGGCGCTCGAGCAGCGACACGGCCCGTGGATCGGCCGCGCCGCCCAGTCCCTGAGCGTCCCGCTCGGCAAGCCCGAGGCGACCTTCCACTGCCGCGCCCCAAGTGACGAGTGCGGCGGCGGTGCCGGCCACGGTGGCGATGCCGAGGACGGCCCACCGACGCGGCGCCGGCACGAGCACGCCGGCCAGTGCGGGGAGCCACACGAACGTGTACCAGTCGGGCCACGCACCGTACGGACTCCACAGCCACAGCCCCGCCAGCGCGGCGACGCCCGCCCACGCGCACGCCGCGGGGAGGGTCCATGGGACGCGGCGCGGCTCGTCCGCGCCGCGTACCAGTGCCGCGGCGGCGAGCACCAGCGCCATCGCCGCAGTCGCGACTGCCGCCTCCCACGACATCCACAACCCGAACCCCACGCCGCCCGCCGGCGGGGCGATGCCTCGGCCGAGATAGCGCACCAGGAACGGCGCCGCGAGCACGAGCGCCGCCGCGCCGAACACGTTCCACCAGCGCCGCACGAGCCCACACCGCCACAGCGCGCTGGCGGCACAGAGCGCCACCACGCCGAGCACCGTGAGCGCGCCGGCCGACGCGCTGAACACCCCGAGCACGGGACGGTAGAACGCGGCGGGTGAGAACAGCTCCGCCATGTGCAGGGAGGAACCGATCGGCGCGCGGGCCACGCACCACGCGCCCACGAGCACGACCACCCAGCGCCCGCGGCCCGGCGGCGCGGCGAAGCAAGCGAGCAGCAGCGCGGCGACGACGACGATCGCGGCCCGCTGGGTCCCGCCCCGCAGTGCCGCGAGTTTCGCGTCGCCCTGGGCGGGCGGCACCGGCCGGACGCTGAACAGGGTGTCGCCGTGCTCGCAGGAGATCGGACAGTAGTCGAAGACGTCCGGGTCGTGCGGTGCGAGGCCGGGGGTGTAGAACCGCAGGGCCACGCCGTAGGCATCCTCGAGCCGCGCGCTCAACGCGCGACCCCGATCCGGTGCCGCCGGCACCGCATCGAGCAACACGGTCCCCACCGTACTCCCGCCGTCCAGCGTCTGGCGCCGGGCCTCGAGCGACACGTAGAATGGTGTGATGACGGCGCGCAGCTCTGCGGTATCCCGCGCTGGAACGAACCGGTGGCGACCCGCCCACGCGACGGGTTCGCCGTCGGGGGCGAGGATCACGACGCCTCGCTCCACCCCCGGTGTCCGCGACCCCGAGCGCACGGCGTCCCGCACCAGCGCGAACGCGGCTTCGCGCGGGAGCAACGCGGCGGTCATGCCGCGCTCCGCGAGCCGCCGCGCTTCGGCGACAGCGGCGGCCAGCGCCCCCTTCAGCGCGGAGGAATCCCGGGGGAGCCGCCCCGCCCGCACGTCGGGCCAGCAGCACTCGATCCGCTGCACCTGCCGCACCCCGAGCACCAACGTGCCCCCGAGCGTGAGGCAGGCGACCGCTACCGCCGCCGGCGCCGCGAGACGGAGGGATAGAGGCCGGCGGGACCTCCTGACGGCGAGCCACGTGACGGCGACGGCCGCCGTGCCCGCCGCCCATGCCCAGCCCGCCCCGCTCCCGCGCAGCCACTCCGCGGCGGCGATGGTCGCGGCGCACGCCGCGAGCGCGACGTGAGCGCCCCGCTGCACCTCAAAACCCTCGTCCCCGACGAGGTGCGTTTCATTCTTGAGCGCGATGCCCGCCTCCTCGTACCGGTGGGAACGTGCGAACAGCACGGCCCCCACCTCCCGCTCGGTTGCGACACCATCATCGTCGAGCGCCTGGCCGACGACCTCTCCGGAGCGCTCGAGATCCTGCGCGCCCCGACGATCGAATATGGGGTCAACACCGTCACCAAGCGGCCCTTCCCCGGCAACGCCTCCGTCCGCCGCAAGACGCTGCACCGCTGGATGAACGACCTGCTCGGATCCTGGGAGGAGGCGGGGGTCGAAAGCTTCATCATCCTGACCGCCCACGGCCACGACCCGCATCAGGAGGCCCTGTCCACGCTGCGCACCCGCCAGGCCCGCGTCTTCACGGTCGACGTGTTCGCCCTGGACTTCAGCGATGACCTGGAAGACCCCGACGGACCAATGCACGGCAGCGAGCTCGACACGTCGCTGCTGCTCCACCTCGCTCCGGAGCTCGTCCGCATGGAGCGCGCCCAGGACTTCGTGCTCCCGGAGAAACAGCGCACCCGCTACCTGCGCGCCAGCGCCGGGTCTCTCCCCAAGCGCTCCCCGGGATCGCTCGGACGGCCTTCGATCGCGACGCCGGAGAAAGGGGAGCGGCTCTATAAGATGATTTATGACCGCGTCGCGACGCGAGTGCTCGGAGCGCCCGTCCCGTGACCGCGCTCCTGCTCGCGCTCGTCGTGCTCCAGAGCCCCGTGGACGAGGGTACGCTCGTCGTGCGGGAAGACACGGTCGAAATTGCGCGCGAGGCGTTCCGCCTCACGGCGGTGCGCACGGGCGCCGGTGTGACCCGCTGGACGCTCGCCACGACCATCCGCTATGATCGCAGCCGCCCGGTGGTGGTGCTCGATCCGATCGTCGAGCTCGGATCCGATTCGAGCCCCGTGAGCCTGGAATACACCGTCGCCGACCCGCGCGAGCCGTTGCGCATCCTCGGACAGCTCACGCGCGGGCGGTTCGTCGTCCGGCTATTGGGCCGCCGCACCGAGCGGGCCCGCGAGTTCCCCGCTCCGCCTCCCACGGCGGTGGTCGACGATTCGGTGTTCGCGCTCTACCTCCCTGTCGCCTGGCAGGGGCGCCCCCGGCCGGTGGCGGTCACGGCCGTCTTCCCTCGTGCCGGACGTCGGGAGGTCCTGACGGTGCAGGACCAGGGCGTCCAGTCCACCACGCTGAACCACGACCCCGCGGCGCTGCGGCACATCACGGTGACTGGGGGTGAGAGCCGCCTGGTGCATCTCTGGCTCGACGCCGACGGCCGGCTCGCGAAAGTCGAGGTGCCGTCGCGACGGCTCGTCGCCGAGCGGGCGCCGGCGTCCTGAGGTTAGATTCGTCCCGTCCGGAAACTTGCAGCGCTCGCGCCGCGTATGAGGAAGCTCATGAAGCCTTTGCTCTTGTCCGTCGGGCTCGTGGTCTGTCCAGCCCTCGCCATCTCCCAGCAACCCGGCCCCGCGACCCTCTCTCTCGCCGACGCGATCGCGCTCGCCCGGCAGCACAACCCCGCCTACCGGCAGACGATCCACGACCGCTCGCCGGCGGCCTGGGGTGTCCGAAACGCCTGGTCGAGCCTGTGGCTCCCCAGCGTGACCGCGTCGGGCGGGGTGGGCTACGCGGGCCCCGGCGAGCAGAATTTTCTCACCGCGAGCTTCTCCCAGAGCGTCTCGACGTTGTCTTCGAACTACAGCTTCCTGCTCGACTGGACGTTGAACGGGCAGACGCTCAGCGAGCCGGGGCTCCGGAAGGCGCAGCTCAACGCCGCGCAGGCCGATGTCCTCGGCGCGGAGACGAACCTGGTGACCGCGGTGACCCAGCAGTACCTGACGGTGCTGCAGGCGCGGGACAACGCCGAAGTGGCCCGGCAACAGCTGGACCACGACGAGCAGTTCTTGAAGCTGGCGCAGGCGCGCTACGAGGTCGGTCGCGCGTCGCTCATCGACGTGCGGCAGGCGCAGGTGGCGCGCGGCGCCGCCGAGGTGTCGCTGTTGCGCGCGCGTACCGCCGTGCAGGTCGAGAAGCTGCGGCTGTTCCAGCAGATCGGCGTGTCGGCGCCGGTGGACCTCGGGACGGTGCAGCTCACCGATACGTTCAGCGTCCAGACGCCGACCCGGCGGTTGAGCGATCTGCTCGGAATGGCGGAGCAGCAGAACCCGTCGCTCAAGGCGCTGCGGGAGCGGGAGCACGCCGCCGGGTGGGGCGTGAAGGCGGCGTCCTCGAGCTGGGGTCCGTCGGTGGCGCTGTCGGCCGGCTGGTCCGGCTTCACGCAGAAGCTGTCGGACATCAATCCGACGATCGCGAGCGTCCGCGCCGGCGCCTTGGCCGACTCCACCAGGTGCATTTACGCGAACAACGCGTGGTACAACGCGGGATCGGGACAGCCGCAGCAGGACTGCTCGATCTACGCGTTCACGCCGCAGCAGGAGCAGGCGTTCCGCGATCAGAACGGACGCTATCCGCTCCACTTCACGCCGCAGCCGTTCCAGGCGCGCCTCACCGTCACGATCCCGCTGTGGGGCAACTTCCGACAACCGCTGCTGGTATCGCAGGCCAAGGCGCAGCAGCAGGATCTGCAGGAATCGGTGCGGGCGCGCGGGCTCCAGGTGCAGACCGACGTGAGCCAGGCGTACCTGACGCTCGAAACGGCGTTTCAGACGATCGCCATTCAGGACACGAATCGCACCGCAGCGCGCGAGCAGCTGCAGCTCGCCACGGAGCGCTACCGCGTCGGCTCGGGGACGTTCTTCGAGCTGCTCGACGCCCAGGTCGCGGGGCTGCGCGCCGAGACCGACTACATCAACGCCGTGTACGACTATCACAAGGCGCTGGCCGCGCTCGAAGCGGCGGTCGGCCGGCCGCTGCGGTAACCGGAGGGTCCGACTGCCATGTCCAAACGGAGCAAAATGCTGGTGGGTGCGGGTGCCGCGGTGCTCATCGTCGGGATCGTGGCGATCAGCGCCGCGGCGCGGCGCGACCGCGGCCAGGAAGTGCGGCTCGAGACCGCGGGACGGCGCGACCTCGTCGCGGCGGTGACCGCGAGCGGCAAGATCCAGCCCAAGAAGAAGGTCGACGTCTCGGCCGACATCACCGGACGCATCACCAAGATCGCCGTGCGCGAAGGCGACTTGGTGAAGCAGGGCCAGTTCCTGATCCAGATCGACCCGACGATCTACGAGGCGAACCTGCAGCAGGCCGCGGCCACAATGGCCTCGGCGCAAGCGGCGGTGGTGCAGGCGAAGGCGAACCAGGACCAGTCCGAGCGCGCCCTGCGGCGCACCAAGGAGCTCCACACCCAGAGCCCCAACCTGATCTCGACGGAGCAGCTCGAGCAGGCGCAGACGGCGTTCGACATCGCCGAAGCCAACCTGAATGCGGCGCAGCACCAGGTGGACCAGGCGCGCGCCGCGGTGCAGTCGGCGCGCGACAATCTCCGCAAGACGACGCTCATCGCGCCGATGACCGGCCGGGTGACACGACTCGCGGTGGAGGAGGGTGAGGTGGCCGTGCCGAGCACGTTCTCGAAGGACATCGGCCTGCTCTTGACCGTCTCCGACCTGTCCGTCATCCAGGCCGAAGTGAAGGTGGACGAGACGGACGTGGTACGGGTCCACCTCGGCGACTCGGTCGAGGTCTCGATCGACGCGTTCCCTGATACGGCGTTCATCGGCCGGGTGACCAAGGTGTCCAACTCGAGCGTGCGCGACGCAACCTCGGCCGCTACCGGCCAGAACGACCGGGCGGTGGACTACGAAGTCGAGATCACACTCGACAAGCCGCCCGCCGACATCCGTCCCGATCTCTCCGCCACCGCACGGATCGTCACCGATACGCGCAAACAGGCGCTGTCGATCCCGATCATCGCGCTGACGGTGCGCGAGAACAAGCCGGGGTCGATCGAGACCCACCCGGCGGACACCGCCGCCGCCCGGAAGAAGAAGGAGACGGAGGGCGTGTTCGTGGTGAAGGGCGGGATCGCGAACTTCCGGCCGGTCAAAGTCGGAGTCGCCGGAGACGAATACTTCGAGGTGACGACCGGCTTGAAGGCGGGCGACTCGATCGTCGCCGGGCCCTACCAGGCGATCCGCGATCTCAAGGAAGGCGCGCGGGTGCGCGCCATGAAGCAGTCGGCCGACTCGGCGAAAAAGAAGACCACGTCATGACGGCGCCCGGGCCCGACCTGATCATCTTCACGCAGGACCTGGTGCGGGAGTACGACATGGGCGGGGAGGTCGTGCGCGCGCTGCAAGGCGTGAGCCTGCAGCTCAAGCAGAACGAGTACGTGGCCGTCATGGGGCCGTCGGGGTCCGGCAAGTCCACGCTCATGAACCTGATCGGCTGCCTCGATACGCCCACGTCCGGTGAGTACTGGCTCAACGCCCAAAAGGTCTCCGACCTGGACGACGACGCGCTCGCCCGCATCCGCAACAAAGAGATCGGGTTCGTGTTCCAGACCTTCAACCTGCTCCCCCGCGCAACGGCGCTGCACAACGTGGAGCTGCCCCTGATCTACGCGGGACACGGCGCGCGCGAGCGGCGCGCCCAGGCGCAGCACGCCCTCGAGCGCGTCGGGCTCGCCGACCGGATGGAGCACCGGCCCAACGAGTTGTCGGGCGGGCAGCGCCAGCGCGTGGCCATCGCGCGGGCGCTGGTCAACGAGCCCTCGATCCTGCTCGCCGACGAGCCCACCGGGAATCTCGACTCTACCACCAGCGGCGAGATCATGCACGTGTTCGCGGACCTGCACCGCCAGGGCCAAACGATCGTCATGGTCACTCACGAGCACGACATCGCGGCCCACGCGGCGCGCGTGGTGACGCTGCGGGACGGCCTGATCGCCACGGACCAGCGCCAGGCCGCCTAAATGCCGGTCTTCGAAGCGCTCCGGCTCGCCCTCCAAACCATCCGCGCCCAAAAGCTGAAGAGCGGCTTCTCGTTGCTCGGTGTGTTCATCGGGGTCGCGTCGCTCATCGCGGCGTGGTCGATCGTGAACGGCGTGAACCGCTACATGACCGAGAAGTTCGCCCAGACGCTCTTCGGGGTGAACACGTTTCAGCTGCGGCGGCGCCCCATGTTCACGCCGAACGTGCCCGACTCGGTGTGGCGCGCGTGGTGGCGGCGCCCCCGCATCAAGTTCAGCGACGCCGAGGCGGTGAGCGCCGCTCTCACCGTGCCTGTCGTCACGGCCTGGCAGTCGAGCGAGAACGTCTCCGTCTTCTACGGCGGCAAGGAAGCGCGCGATATCGAGCTCACCACCGCCAGTGAGCGCTACTTCGACATCAAGAACCTGCGGCTCGCCCTGGGCCGACCGTTCACCGCCCAGGAAAACCGCTCAGGCGTGCCCGTGGCCGTCCTGGGCGACGCGGTGGCCAAGCGGTTGTTCGCGGATCGGACTCCGCTCGAGCGCAGCGTGCGGATCGGGGGGATCGCCTATCGGGTCATCGGCGTGGTGGAGAAGCAGGGCAGCATCCTCGGTTTCCCGCTCGACCGCTTCGTGGTCGTGCCGGCCCTCTCCCCCGCCCAGAACCTCGTGAACCCGCCCGGCGTGCTGGACGCCTTCCTCGTGAAGGCGCGATCCGAGATCGAGATGCGCGAGGCCATGGAGGTGGCGGAAGGGGTCATGCGCAGTCGCCGGCACCTGCGCCCCAAGCAGGACAACAACTTCGTACTCGACACGTCCGAGGGGGTGCAACGGTTCTGGGCCGGGATCAGCCGGATCCTGGTCGTGGTGCTTCCGAATATCGTGGTGGTGTCGCTCGTGATCGGCGGGATCGTGATCATGAACATCATGCTCATGTCCGTCGCGGAGCGGACCCGCGAGATCGGGTTACGGAAGGCGCTCGGCGCGCGGCGCCGGGACGTGCTGCGGCAGTTCCTGGCCGAATCGGCCGCCATCGCCACCGTAGGCGCCGCGTTCGGTATCGTCGCCGGCATCGGGCTCACGCTGCTGATCAACGCGGCGAGCCCGCTCCCAGCCACCGTGTCGCCGCTGTCGGTCGTGCTGGGCGTGGTGATGGGCGCGGGCGTCGGCGTCGTCGCCGGCGTCTATCCGGCCAGCCGCGCCGCACGACTCGACCCCATTGCGGCGTTGCGCCAGGAGTAGCGCGTGACCGCCCTGTTCGAAGGCGTCGGCATCGCCCTCACGTCACTGCGGGCCCACAAGATGCGCGCGGCGCTCACGATCCTGGGCGTCGCCATCGGGGTCACGGTCGTGATGGTCATCGGCGCGTTGATCAGTGGCTTCAACAAGGGCATCTCCGACATGCTCTCCTCGCTCGGCCCGAAGACGTTCTGGGTGGGGCGCTATTGGGGTGGGCAGGGCGACGTGGATCCGGAAGACCCGGATCCGTGGCGTCGGCGTCCACCGATGACGATGGAGGAGGCCACCCGCCTCGCGCAGCTGCCGTCCATCGCCTTCGTGGTCGTCGACGAGAACACCGCGGCGGACATCGACTTCGAAGGCCACCGCATGTCGGCCATCAGCATCCGGGGCCGCAACGCCGACTGGCCGAAGATCGAGGGCGGGCATATCCAACCCGGTCGCTCGTTCTCGCACGTGGAAGACGCCGCCAACAGCCACGTCGCGGTCGTGAACACCAAGCTCGCCGAGAATCTGTTCGGGCAGCGCGACCCGATGGCGCGGCGCATCAAGATCAGCGGCGTGCCGTACGACGTGATCGGCGTGTACGACCCGCCGCCCCACCTGTTCGGCGGGGACGAGCAACCGCAGGCCATGATCCCGCACGGCACCTTCACCAAGGACCTGCAGTACTGGCGGGGTTGGATGGACATGTTCGTCGTTCCCCAGGACTCGGTCTCCCTCGAGCGCGCCATGGACGACGTCACCATGGCCCTGCGGACGATGCGCGGGCTCCGGCCGGGGCAGCGGAACAACTTCGATGCGGTCACGCAGGAAGTCTACGTGAAGGCCATCAACAGCTTCACGCTGGTGGCGCGGGTCCTGATGATCGCGCTCTCGATGGTGGGCCTGATGGTCGGGGGCATCGGGGTCGTCGCGATCATGATGATTTCGGTGACGGAGCGCACGCGGGAGATCGGCGTGCGCAAGGCGCTCGGCGCCACGCGGCGCGAGATCCTGTGGCAGTTCCTGGTGGAGGCGGCGACGCTCACGCTGGTGGGCGGCACCGTCGGCATGGTCGTGGGCTGGCTCATTTCGCTGGTGCTCGCCGGCGCCACACCGGTTCCCGCCTACGTGCCGCTCGGCTCCGTCGTCCTCGCCCTGGGCGCCGCCGCGGTGACCGGGCTGCTGTTCGGCATCTATCCCGCGAGCAAGGCCGCACGACTCGATCCGGTCGAGGCGCTGAGGTACGAATAGATGGCCTTCTGGGAGGCCGTCCGTCTCGCGCTGCAGACCATCCGGGCGCAGAAGCTCAAGAGCGCCTTCTCGATCATCGGCGTGTTCATCGGCGTGATGTTCCTCATCGCCGTCGTGTCCGTCGTGCAGGGGATGAATCGCTACATGACCGACAAGTTCGCCGGCACGATCCTCGGCGTGAACACCTTCCGTCTGCGGCAGTTCCCCGACGTGCAGCTCGGCAACGTGACCGACTCGACGTGGCGGGTGTGGCGCCGCCGGCCGCGGGTGAGCTACGACGATGCACAGGCCGTGATGCGCGGGGTGACGATCGCGGTGTCCGCCGCGTGGGAGTCGAGCACGCGGGCCGCGCTCACGGCGGGCCGCCGGCAGGCCAAGGACGTGGAGGTCACGGCGGCGACGGAGCTGTACTTCGAGATTCGCTCCCTCGGACTGGAGCGGGGCCGCGCCTTCACCGCGCAGGAAGTCCAGGCCGGCGTGCCGGTCCTCGTGCTCGGCCACGAGCTGGCGGAGAAGCTATTCGAGAGCCAGGATCCGATCGGCCGCGAGGTGAGAATCTTCGACCTGCCGTATCGGGTCATCGGCGTCGTCGAGAAGCAGGGCAATCTGTTCGGGCTGTCGCTCGACAAATTCGCGGTGGCGCCCGCGACCGCTCCCCTCAAACGCTACGTCAACCAGCCGCGCGTGGTCGACGCCCTGGCGATGAAGGCCCATTCCCAGCCCGAGATGCGCGAGGCGATGGCGCAGGCCGAGGCGGTCATGCGCAGCCGGCGCCACCTGCGACCGCGCGAGCCGGACGATTTCGCGCTGGAAACCGCGGACGAGGTGCTGGATTTCTGGGGCAAGATCAGCCGCGTGCTGTTCGTCGCCCTCCCGGGTCTCGTGGCCGTGTCGCTCGTGGTGGGCGGGATCGTCATCATGAACATCATGCTGATGGCGGTGGCCGAACGGACCCGGGAGATCGGCATCCGCAAGTCGCTCGGTGCCCGACGGCGCGACATCCTGCGGCAATTTTTGGTCGAAGCCACGACGCTCGCCATCGTGGGCGCGGCGGGCGGCGTGGCCGTCGGGATCGGGCTCGCCGGCGCCGTCGCCGCCGCCACACCCCTGCCCGCCGCCGTCGCGCCCTGGTCGATCCTCGTCGGCGTCGTGCTCGGCGCGGGCGTTGGGATCATCGCCGGGGTGTACCCGGCGAGCCGCGCCGCGCGGCTCGACCCGATCGCCGCCCTGCGGCACGAGACATGACCGGTCTGTTCGAAGGCGTCGGCATCGCGCTCGACTCGCTGCGCGGCAACAAGGGGCGTGCGGCACTCACCATCCTCGGCGTCGCCATCGGCGTGATGGTCGTGATGGTGATCGCCGCGATGATCAGCGGGATCAACCGGAGCGTCTCGAACATCTTCGAGTCGATCGCCCCGCGCACCTTCCTCGTGTGGCGCTACTTCCAGGCGGGGGTCAACGTCTCGGACGGCTCCGACGCATCGAACCCGTGGCGCCGCAACCCGGTGATCAGCGAGATCGAGGCCGACCGGATCGCCCTGCTGCCCTCCGTGCGCTACGTGACCCGGCGCGACGAGAGCTCCGCGACCGTCGAGTACGGCGACTTGCGCCTCGAGTCGGTGAACGTGTCTGGGCTGTCCGCGCAGTGGGTGGAGGTGAACGGCGGTGACGTCCATCCGGGACGGACGTTCACGCGACTGGAAGATCTGGCGAACGACGCCGTCGCGGTCATCAACCGGAAACTGGAGGACCAGCTGTTCCGCGGGCGCGACCCGATCGGCCAGACCATCCACGTCGCCGGTGCGCCGTTCAAGGTGATCGGCGTCTACACGCCGCCGCCCAACCTCTTCAGCGGTGCGACCCCACCGTTCGTCGGGATCCCGCACGGCGCGTTCGTCAAACACGTGCCGTACCTGAAGGGATGGATGCGGCTCGCGGTGGCGCCCGCGCCGGGCTACACCCAGCAGCAGGGCATGGACGAAGTGGTCGCGACCCTGCGCTCGCTTCGCGGCCTCAAACCGGGGCAGGACAACACCTTCTCGATCGTGACGCAGGACAAGCTGCTCGATTCCTGGAACCAGGTGTCCGGGATGTTCTTCCTCGTGATGCTCGTGCTCTCGTCTATCGGGCTGATCGTGGGAGGCGTCGGCGTCGTGGCGATCATGATGATCTCGGTGACCGAGCGCACCCGGGAGATCGGCGTCCGCAAAGCGCTCGGAGCGACGCGGCACGCGATCCTGTGGCAGTTCCTGGTCGAGGCGTCGACCCTGACCCTCGTCGGCGGCGCGGTGGGGATGCTCGGGGGCGGCGTGCTCGCGTTCGCCGTCTCCCGCCTCACGCCGATCCCAGCCCACGTCCCGCTGTGGTCGATTGTCGCCGCGCTGATCGCGTCGGCCCTCACCGGCGTCGGATTCGGACTGTATCCGGCGAACAAGGCGGCGAGATTGGATCCGGTGGAAGCGCTCAGATACGAATGATTGCGGATTGCGGATTGTGGATTGCGGATTGAGCTGACCCCCTCCAATCCGCAATCCGAAATCGCAAATCCGCAATTAGCTTTCCCCATGCCCCTCTTCGAAGCCATTCTCCAAGCCCTCCAGACCGCCTGGAGCCACAAGCTCCGTTCGTTCTTCACGCTGCTCGGAATCATCGTGTCGGTCGGGTTCCTCGTGGCGGTCGTCGCCGTGATTCAGGGTATGAACGCGTATGTGCGCGAGCGCATCGCGGGCGCGATCGTCGGGGTCAACGCCTTTCAGATCCGCCGGGACCCGATTCAGGTGGGATTCGTCGACGACGAAGAATGGAAGAAGATCCAGCGCCGGCCGATCATCGCGCCCGAGGACGTCTCCTACGTGGAACGCGCCTTGCCCGACGCGCAGGCGATCTCCCTGCAGTCTGGGTGGCCGACGCCGATGGCGGACGTGCAGTGGCGCAACCGCACGGTGGGCGACGTCCTCGTCTTCGGCGTCACGCCACCGTTCGTCGTCGTGCAGGACTACGCTTTCGCGGCCGGGGGGCCGTTCACCGACGTGGACCAGCGGCAGCGCAGGCTCGTCGCGGTGCTCGGCTTCGACGTGGCGGAGAAGCTGTTCGGCGCTCCGGAGCTCGCCGTCGGCAGCGCCATTCGGGTCCGCGGCGCGCAGGTCACCATCAAGGGCGTCGTCGCGAAGAAGGGCACGGTCCTCGGGCAGTCCTGGGACGGGTTCGTCATGCTCCCGCTCACCACCTTCGAGGCCCTGTACGGACGGCGCCAGACCACCGTGATCTCGGTCAAGATGCCCGCGGCCGCGAGCGTGGCGGACGGCATGCTTCGCGCCGAGGAGGCAATGCGCATCGCGCACCGGCTCCGACCGGGGCAAGACGACGACTTTACCGTCGATACCGGCGAGGGGCTGATCGCGTTTTGGGGCCGGCTCACCCGCGTCATTTTCACCGTCGTGCCAGCCGTGGTGGCGATCGGGATCGTGGTGGGCGGCATCGTGATCATGAACATCATGCTGATGAGCGTCACCGAGCGCACGCGCGAGATCGGGATCCTCAAGTCGCTCGGTGCTTCCCGACGCGACATTCGGCGCCAGTTCCTCGCGGAGTCGGCCATGCTCTCCCTGCTCGGCGGCGTCGCCGGACTGCTCGGCGGCAGCGCGCTCGCCGCCCTGGTGGAGATCGCTTCACCTCTGCCCGCCCGCGTGACGGGGTGGTCGGTGGCCGTGGCGCTCGGCCTCGGCGTCAGCGTGGGCATCGTGTTCGGCGTCTACCCGGCGCACCGCGCGGCGCGCCTCGACCCGATCGAAGCCCTGCGCGCCGAGTAGCATGGCGCTCCACTCCATCCGTGAAGGCTGGCTGATCGCGGTCGACCAGCTCCGGGTCAACAAGCTGCGCTCCGGGCTCA
>WNGD01002046.1_pt1 | contig 55762 bp, 43 predicted proteins | sample 5400671 | NCBI WGS metagenome assembly WNGD01 (sample SAMN13153369, study PRJNA577476) | soil metagenome | isolation source: 40 cm soil or saprolite under grassland replicate 2 | place: USA:California | collected 2016-06-15 | reverse complement strand
CACCCTGATATTTTATGTCCATCGTATATTGACCAACGGGGTTATGCCTGCCTAGTTGCCAGTGGTCAGGAGCGACTTGTTGCGCCCGCTGCACTGAAGAACTAGGCTCACTACCTATTTCTTGCACCCATTTATCTAAGTCTTTATTCGATGGCTTTCTTTTTCTTTGCATCCATGATTCTCCTCTTTGCTATGCCCCTTCAGCGAGAGTACCCCTATTTTAGGCCCTTTACAATCCTGAAAGTCGCTTCGTAAGCCTGCATGAAGGGAGAGAAAATCATTTTTTCTATCCTTTTGCATCAATGAGTGCCAGATAGTTCGTTGTAAATAGCCCGAAGCTCTGGATCAGAGGGAATAGTCACTGGCGAGTTAGGATCAACTTTACTTGAACTCAAAATGCCAGGTACATACGAAGGAAAACTGCGAATAACTTCTGTGATCTGTTCTTCCAGAGAGAATTCTGTTAGAGCAGGAGACGTTTTAGCAACTTGGGAAATTACAGGAAGATTGCGGGTCGGCATATGCTTAATGTCAATCAGAAGCTCTTCCAACGTTTTAATGATCTTTCGTAACCGAGATTTTGTCTGTTGAGACTTGGTACTTTGTTCAGCTTGTCGGGCAGCATCAATAAGAGCTTGTACCTTTTTCAGGAATATGGTTCGCTCTTTCCTTTTCATTAAGGGCAAGCGTGGAAGTTGATCTTTGAGCTTATGATTCTGCTGATAAATACTTCGAATCGAAGTATTAGGCATGGTCTTCTTTTCCTCCAACTTTGCTCTGTCTTGATATAACTGATGCTGGATTAAAGCTTCGCTGGCGCATCTCTTGGAGAGCTTCATTCAATTCTTCTTGAAACTCATCTGCTTCTTCACGTGACCACTCCCCGCTGTGAACCTTCGCCAGCACCACCATCTTTGTGACTTCATGGTAATCTGTCTGAGCTTGCTCAAACCGCTTCATAAAATCACCGCGTAGTGCATTTATTTCCGTTTGAATACTTGCAAGAGTTTTGTCACTTTTGTTTGAGATTTTAAGTGCGGTGACACCCAAGAAAATTGAGATAGCGACGCTAAAGAGTGAAATAGCAATACTAACAACTGTAGAGGTATCCATGTGCTTCTTCTCGTTGTTCGCTTTATTTGTCACCGAATCGACTCTCCTATTATACACTTAATCTTATAGAATTGATAGGGATAGGAAGACGGATTTTTCCGATAAGGAAAAAGGGCTGCCAAAACGACCAGTGCTAAGGCAACTGTACTCATAACATTTTCATTAAAGTTATTAAGGTCTGCGATCGCCATTAGAATTGCAGCTGCTACCGCTCAAGGACGCCTATCAAACGATTGCCAATAATCTCCCCGGACGAGGTGTGCTGATTTGTGACACAAACAAAAAAGAGCGGATCAGCCGTATTCTTGACAATGTGGCAGCGTTCTTCCGGCAGAACGGCCATTTTGTCAGGACGCTCCCCTCTTCGCTTCTGGTGTAGGCGACTGACACCCAAGCAGCACGTACCTCTTTTGCCGCTGGCCGCTGGTATCCCTTTCCACAATACGACTCACTTTTCCCCAAGAATTCTCTCGATCTTATTGCAGCATTCTTAAAATAATGTAACAAGGCAAGTATTTGTTTAGCGGAGTTTGTCATGCTTTGCTATAATGTTATAGAATGACCTCTGCATCTCCCTCAAGGTGCGGAAATGAGGTTTCTTGTGTCATGAGAAGTGCTTCTCCTGTCAGGGATGAACAGCCGGAGCAGAGCGCTGAGGGCATCTGGTTCATGAGAAAGGAGTGCCACATACCATGCAGAACAATGTCTTGCCAGTCGGAAGTTTGGTCGATGTGACGAGTTATGGTCCCTTCAGAGGGCTGAAAGGCACCGTCCAAACGGTCAGTACGATAGCTGATGAGGCAGAAGAGCCGTTTTGCTTTTACCTCGTCGATCTGGAAGCAACACAAGTCCAAGAGCCCATTTGGTTTGAACACCATGAGGTAGAGGCGGCTGAAGGAGTCGCTTCTCCTTTGGTTGATCTTTCGGGAAACGTTTAGCGCACCGCAAGAAAGTGCAAGCGGGTATCCAGTTGGATACCCCTTTTTTCCGCCCGAAAACACTCTTGGAGAAAACACGACCAAGGGACAAAAAGCTGCTAGAATCAACTTCTCCCATGAGCAATTGTCAGCATCTCAGACGCAACGGCGATAACTACGGCGTATCCTGTCAAAGTTGCGGAGCAGTCCTTGAGGGGTATGGCTACGGCGGCTTCTTTGGCAGCAACCTCAAAGGAAACGAAGAATGTCTTCATGTGTGGCTGAAGATCTGTTTTTGATCACGTACATGGGGGTCATCCTCACATTTGGTGATTCGGGTATTGCAGAGCTATGAGCGTATATCAAGAAATCGCTCCTGATGCAGGTGAATGTATCCTGAATACTTTCTTGATGAGCTTTATTCACCAAAATCGAGGATGACCCCATTTTAGGTGATCAAAAATGAGCCAACTGGTACCCTGTGAGGGGTCATCCTCACATTAAGTGTGCCTGCTTGCTTCATGAGAGGATGAGCCACTATCCCCTTGACGTTTACAAAAACGAGCACCCGCTTTTGAATGGTCTCCCAAATCCCTCGCATTCGCGGGCAACGTCAATCAAATCAGATCCTCGAGGGAGAGCGGCGCAGGCAGCGGCGTGATCGCTCGTAGGGGGAACTCACCGGAGGATGGAGTGGGGAGCGCCATGGCCTCGAGCTCCTCGAGCCGGGTCGACAGCCACGAGTAGATGTTCCATGACCACACGTCGGATGCGAGGTGTTCGGTGACCTGGTCGAGGATGTCGGCAGGCTGTTCCCCCAACGCGCGGAGAGCCATCGCAATGCTCTTGGGGTCGTCAAGTGCCGGACGTGGGACGAAAGGAGAGGTTAGGAGGCGCGAGGTCCCGACCATACCGGTCAGAATCGGGACGTGGGGAGCACGGCGCTCGCCGGGTGGCAGCTCGAAGCCTCCGACGACCCGATTGTCTGCCACCCTCGCTTCAAGCGAGTTGATGCCCAGGCCGTACCGTGCTGTCCAGATTCCGAAGTTGACCACCTGAAACGCCGCCGTCATGGTGTCGCGATCGTTGCCGAGACGCAGTACCACTGCGTCTCGCTCGTTGGGCATGAAGGGCCGCAAGCGATCGTTGACGTCGTGGCTGAGACGCATTATCAGCTCCTTGTACTGCTGCTCCTCGGAGATGCTGCGTGCGTCCTGAAGCCAGGCGAGAAATCCCCACCGCTGGAGCTCTTCGATCTGTCCGCTCGCGATGAGGTGCTCACAGTGCCGCAAGAAGCCCATGAGAGCTACATCGATGCCCTTCGTTCGGTCGATGCGGGTTATGATGCCTGCGACTCGATCCGCTCCTCCTAGCGCGTCCTGAAACGCGTGACGCGCTCGTGTTGTCGTCTCGAATCGTGCACGCTCCACCATCTCCCAGGGGTCGCAGCTGATGGGGCAGACAGTTGTACGGGAACGACGCCCGTCGGGGTGTGCGACGCTGCCAGTCTTCTCGTCAACCCTGTATCCATGCGGTCCAAGCACTTGGGCGATGGCCTCGAGAAGGTTGGCCTGGTCTACGTCCCGCTGCACCATCAGCGTATCCGCGGCGGTCCATCCTGCCTGTGTCTCGTACAGCATCCTCTCGCCGAGAGGTTGCCCGTTCTCGGTGAGAATTCTCGCCCACTCGTCTGTCAGGAGCAGTTGCAGCACGTTCCAGGGAGCTACGGGAACGTGGATGAAGTGCTGTATTGCTGCATTGGGCAGAGCCTTCCGTATCAGGCTGTCCATGTCGAAGCTGAAGTCCTCGATGAGGAAGACGGGACGGCGGCCTTGAGCCTGAGCATCGTCGGCAACGGCGAGGGCAGCCTGTGCCCCATAGGCATTGACGACTCTATGCCCGTGGTCCCACGCGTAGGCCAGCTCACGCGTGGCAAACGGCATCATCTCCTCTGGCGGAGCACTGTGGAGGATGCGCCAGAGTACGCGGCTGGCGACGGCCTTGTACCAGAAACCCACCACCCCGTCGGGTGATGGGAAATGCCAGGTCCAGTAGGGGTAGTGGCTGAGACCATCGACATCTCCATGCCTTCTGCGAGTCGCCCCGTACACGTCGAGCTCGGTATCGAACGGATTGCGCTGAGGGGTCAGCCAGCGGAGATTTGCGATGACTCGCGCTCCCTGTCGCCAGGCTCCCGAGACGCCGCCCGGCGTCTCCTCCACGTGCAGGAACCCGCGATCATCGCGTAGCGGTATCCCCTGCGCGTCGGTTCGCGCCATGTACGGCCCGCGAGGAGATAGCAGGATCGGAAGCCAGGGCACAGCGTCGAAACGCTGTCGCAGTACTGGGACTGGGGATAGGGTGAGAGTTCGGTTCGGCATGAGCTCCTTCCTCGACGGCCGAGGTCTAGAGGCCAGCGTGGGGTACAAGGGCATCACTCAGTCCCCCTAGGGTGAGCTGTGGGTCCGAGTCTGTCTGTGGAAAGCTGCGTGTACATGCCTTTTAAGTGACGCTTTGCTACCCCACCCCTCCGGATCCTTTCCAATCAGTGAGATGTGTTGAGTCCTGAAAAATCGTACCCAGGTCATTGTCTCAGAAAAGTGTACCACATCCAGAGGTTCACCCGCAATGTATGTGAAAGCTCTAGCATATGTGAGAAGCGAGGACACATGAATTGGCTCCAACTGATGTATCGCTTTACGAATAACCGGGGCTCATCCTCACATTAAGTGTGCCTGCTTGCTTACAGCAGAGAATGGGAACAAGGTCTTGCTCAGAGGAAACGAGAACAACAGTCGTTTCGGTCACGAAACGCCCACCAAAGCAACCAAGCTTACTTAATCTGGGGGAGAATCCCGTTTGTATGATCAGAAACACTCGTCTATATGCCAATTGGTTTCGCCACTCAGGATGAGAGCCCCTGGCAGGTCATACGCACTTTTGCGGGTGGTTTTTGTCCATCCAAAAGTGTATTATAGGATTAGGAAGAGGGAAGAACAGCCGGCCCGCACTCACACCATGCAACGGAGGTACAACCTATGTTAGCAGAGTATCCCATCCACACCGCGCTGCCAGCAACGGATCTGGAACGCGCCAAGCACTTCTACGCCGACAAGCTGGGACTGACCCCGGAAAGCGAAGGACCAGATGGCCTCTTCTACCGTTGTGGTGGAGGGACCAGGTTTCTTGTCTTTCCCTCTGGAGGAACTGCCAGCGGAACCCATACCCAGATGACATGGAACACGAGCGATATCGAGGCCGCAGTGGCCGAACTCAAAGCCCGGGGAGTGGTCTTTGAAGAGTACGACACGTCGGAAGTGAAGACCATCAACAGTGTGGCAACGCTTGGGCAGAGCAAGGGAGCCTGGTTTAAAGATAGCGAAGGCAATATGCTGGCTTTAGGACAGTTTGACTAGCAGTTAAGAACGGCAGGATACCCTCCTGTTTTTGATCATTGAGGCATGGTTCACTGCGCGTTCAACCGAATGTGACAGTTTGAACAGTCACAATAAAATGTCCAACGGCTTGCAGAGCGCAACTACCTGCATTTGGGCAATCGAAACTGTCACATTCATTTGAACCATGCCTTAAGTGGGGCTCTTCTTCAAAATAAGTAAGTCTGCTTGCTTACTGGTACGGGAAGCATGGGGGGACGTCATGGAAGGATTGAGAGCAGGATCATGAGAGACTGCTACACACGCGAGAGAACACGAAGCCTCAATAAGTCAAAGTTCGCTCTGCCGAACACGATCCGTTTCTGAAGCTTCAAGCAGTTGACCTGCGCTTCGACCTGACCATTACTCCACTCTGAAGAAAACGCGGCTTTGACCGCGGCATAATCGAGGCGAATCCCCCTCGCCATTTTTTTGAATTCGGGCAAGCCGCTGTGTTCAGCTTGAGTCAGCCAGCTATCCAGATCGGCTTCTCGCCGCTCAGCGAGCATCATCACAAAATCCTGGCTCAGTTGGTAAGCCCTCTCCAGGTCAGGGTGTCCGGCTCGAATCTGTCCGACCTGCTGTTCTTGCTTCTCATCCAGCTTTCCTGCTTGGCTGACAAAGAGCCAGGATGCACGTGTTGCAGACAGGCGGCACGCAATACGGGGCTTGGGAGGCAGAGAATCAGGGATTTCAATCGCTTGTGTAGAAGCATCAAAGGTCAAAACTTCCGCTGATCCCGCCTCCACATGCTTTTTCCTCAGATCAGCGAGAAAGGTTCGAAGCCTCCCGGCAGATCCTGGATATCCGCGAGCCTTGATCTCATCATAGAGCTGAACGCTGTTCCTGCATCCCTGCTGCCACCGCTGGAAAATATACGGTTTGTACGGGTTGAGGATACTGCCTTGTTGGCCTCGCCGGGACGGGGGACGCTCAGGAAATTCCTCGGCTCCAATGAAACGACGAATAGTCTTTCGACTTAACTTCAACCGACGAGCGATTTCGCGGATGCTCACCCCTTGCTTTGAGAGTGTTCGCACATCTTCATAGCGAGCATAGCGCTTGTCTCGTCGTACCTGTTTCTGCAATTCGTGGTAGCTCACCCCTGCTGGTCTTTGATACGGGTAGGCAGGAATGGTTCGGTAGTGTTTCTCTGATACTGGCTCCGCATGGTTCTCTGCGATCTCGTGGACTGAGCAATCTTTGATCCCTTGTGCCTTTGTGGGAATGGCGTCGGATCTTGTTTCTTCCACTTCGGGTAAACAGGAGTGTCTCCGATCCATGAGATCTTTGATCCTCTCACGGAGATTTTTGAGCAAGTGGAATTTGTCTGCCACCTGTTGTGCTTGGGGAGCGCCTTTCCTAGCTGCCGCTGCGTAATCCCCTCCTCGATCCCGGCTCACTATTTCTACTTCTGGATGGGTCCGCAGCCAGGCTTCCGCAGTTTCGGCTCTTCGATCTGGAAGGATCTCAATAGGCTTACGAAGCTCTAAATCGACGAGTATTGTGCCATAGGTCGCCCCTTTTTTCCAAGCCCAATCGTCTATGCCCAGGACGGATACGGACGCAGGCGGGGCATAGGAACATGTTCGCATGCGCCGCAGAAGCGTTGGGCCAGAGACCTGCATCCCCAGCTTGGGAGCGAAACGTTCTCCCAATTGCCCACAGGTGGCAAAACCGAGTGTCTGGAGAGCTTGCGAGAGCCGATTGGTCATACGCGCATACGACTGCACCAGGTCAGCAAGCCGTTCGGTAAAGATCCGGCGTGGGCAAGCCTTGGTATTACAGACAAATTTGCGAACCGTTAATGCAAGTGTGACCAATCGCCCTCCACAAGGGACATCAGCCACTGTTCGCCCATACTTTCCGTGAATGCGTTCTGATGATTGCTGGCAAAGGGGACAAGAAGCGCTCTCGAGCGTACAGGAAATCTGAAGAGTCAGGCGGCTCTTGCTGGGAGAGACAGCTTCAACCGCGATGGTATCAGGCAAAAGGAACAATGCAGCTAGCGTTTCTCTCTCTTCTCGAGAACTCATTGATGCAGTCCTCCTCTCTTACAACCATGTCTCCAATTGCATCAATTTGAATCTATCACAAAACTGAACTCCTGTCCAAGCAAGCGAACTCACTTAATGTGAGGATGAGCGTGCGATTCGTTCCCTCGAAACAGGTGACAACACCTGGGGATGAGGGGGAAGGAGGCAACTCCTTGACAACTTGAGAACCGATGTTGGGTGCAATTCCCAACCTTGTGTGAACCGAGAAAGGCATCTTCCCCAGGGTAGCGACTGACCATCAATCCCTGAAGCGGGAAGAAAACCAGGTCCCTTCAGAACCTACCTGAAGCATCCCTGGGAGCAGGTCGTCACGGCCAGCGCAAGCGAGGTATGATGAGGCATCGTTAGCACTACCAAGCCGACGTAGGTTAGTGGCTTGCCCAAAATGGGAAAGGATAGAGGCCTGGCACGCGCTCTTGTGACCAGGGTTCACCCTCGTTAAACCCGGTGCAGAATACCGGCCTACCACGACGCAAAACGGTTCTCAGGAACGAAGTAACCAGCAGGCTGCTCTCAACGAAAGCTGAGCAGGTGTCCACCGCATGAGCCTGCTGGCAGGATTCCGCAAGAAGCCAATGCTGGGAGTAATGTCCCAGATATACTGACGTGCGGACGATGGTTTGGACGATAGAAGTTCAAGTAGGAGTACACAAGTTATGAACACGGCTTACCAACCGATGTATGAATGGAATACGCTTCCGTGGCGCACGATCGAACGGACGGTATTTAAGCTCCAAAAGCGCATCTATCAAGCTTCACAGCGTGGCAACACTGACCTTGTCCACAAACTCCAGCGACTGCTGATCCATTCTTGGTCAGCAAAATGCCTGGCGGTACGCCGGGTCACCCAGGACAACCAGGGCAAGAAGACCGCCGGGGTCGACGGCGTCAAATCGCTCTCGCCCCAGCAGCGCATGCACCTGGTTCAGAAGTTGAGGGTTGATCTGAAAACGCGACCGGTTCGGCGGGTCTGGATTCCCAAACCGAACAACCCAACGGAGAAGCGCGGGTTAGGCATCCCAACGCTGTTCAATCGAGCAGCGCAAATGCTGGCCAAACTCGCTCTGGAACCCGAATGGGAGGCCAAATTCGAGCCCAATAGCTATGGATTTCGCCCGGGGCGTTCCTGTCAGGACGCCATCCAAGCGATCTACGGCAGCATCAACCAGAAACCCAAGTATGTGTTAGATGCTGACATAGCGAAATGTTTCGATCAGATCAATCAGACCGCCTTACTTGCCAAACTCCACACCTTCCCCCTGCTGCGCCGGGTCATCAAGACGTGGCTCAAAGCAGGGGTGATGGAAAACGGGGCCTGGTTTCCGGCAGAAGAAGGCACACCTCAAGGAGGGGTCTGCTCGCCTTTGCTGGCAAACATTGCCCTGCATGGGTTGGAAGAAGCGATCACGGCAGCGTTCCCCCAGTTTTCTCATGGAGAACGATGGAAGCCCACCGTCGTTCGCTATGCGGATGATTTTGTCGTGCTGCATCCTGACAAAGCCGCGATTGAGCAAGTGCAACAGCTTGCCCAAACCTGGTTAGCAGGCATGGGATTGACCCTCAAACCCAGCAAGACGCACATCACGCACACCTTAAAGGAGGAGGAAGGCCAAGCCGGCTTCGATTTCCTGGGTTTTCATATTCAACAGTTTCCGGTCGGCAAAACGCACTCAGCAAAAAGGCATGATGGCGTTCTCTTGGGTTTCAAAACCATCATTACTCCCAGTGCGAGTGCCGTCAAACGGCATCAGCAAGCCCTCAAAGAGGTCATCGAGAGACATCAGGCGCTGCCACAAGCCGTCCTGATTAAGCATCTCAATCCCCTCATCCGAGGATGGGCGAGTTACTACGCCTCGGTCTGTGCGAAACGAGGCTATACGCAGATGGACACCTACCTGTTTCAACGACTCTGGCACTGGAGCAAACGACGACATCCCAACAAATCAGGAACGTGGAGGGCCAGAACGTACTGGCATCCTGAAAAAGGAGGGTGGCGTTTTGCCACCGAAACGGGGTCGTTGCACCTCCATCGCATGACGCCAATCAAGCGACATGTGAAGGTGCAAGGCAGAAAAAGCCCATTTGATGGAGACTGGGTCTACTGGACACAACGGCAAGGCGCCCATCCCCAAACGCCTCCAAAAATGGGGTACTTGCTCAAGAAGCAAGGCGGGAGATGTCATTGGTGTCACCTCTATTTCAAAGAGGGAGACGTGTTGGAAATTGACCATCGCATCCCTTGCGCCTTTGGCGGAACGGATTGGTACGGCAATCTCCAACTCTTGCATCGCCATTGCCATGATCAGAAAACCGCCGCCGATAGTTCATCGACGACGAGAGGTACTCCTGACAAGAGCCAAACCATTGAGGAGCCGGATGACGCTAACGTGTCACGTCCGGTTCTGAAGCCGAGCGGCAGGGGCGACCCTGTCGCTTAGGTTGACCCCTTTGATATGAGCAAAAACAAACTATGGCGTGTGTTATGGGAAGTCTACAGCTTTTGCTACTTCCTTGGACCTCTCAAACATCTGATCGCGAAGGCAACTGATGCTATGTGCTCCTCTTCTCGGTTGGGCTGTTCTCACCGAGCGGGACCGCCGTGTCTTCTTTTTCGTCTCTCCCTGGTTTCCTTCCTGCCTGCTTCGCTTTTTTTCTCCTCTACCAGTGGTCGTCTCACGTGTCATGGTTTCTGCACATGCGGTATACTGCCACTAGACAGGAAAGTAGAAGAAGCGGTAACAGGCTATGAACCAGCATGAACAGGAACAGACACCAGCAGAAGAGCGCATCAACACCCTCTCACTGGCAGACGCAGCAGCATACTATGCTGCAAACGGTTGGCCTGTTTTTCCGTTGCATAGCAAATATCCCTATGAAGGCACGCACGGCTATAGGGACGCAACCCTAGACAGCGACCAGATACAGCAGTGGTGGACTGAACACCCAAAGGCAAATATTGGTATCCCAACCAGCGACGTCGCAGGTTTGCTTGTCCTTGATGTTGATATGCCAGATGGACACTACAGCCTGCAAAAGCTTGTCAAAGGCTACGAACCACTGCCTGAGACCAGACGAGTCAGAACCGGCAACGGCGGCATTCAGAGTCGGCAATCTCCTTCGTCAGGCAGTCAGACGGAAGATATAATCTTCCTTTTCCTCTCCTCACCGCTGTAAGATTATATTTCCACACAAGAGGCACGGCAGCAACATGCGACCACTCTTCTACACACTGAGAAAATCACCGGAAGATTAACACATACGTAGCGTTGGCACTAACCCATGAAAAGAAAAAAGAGGCAAAATCACCTCTCTATTCCTCAATTTCCAGGCAAATCCCTTGACTTCCATGTGGTTATATGGCACACTCTATTTGGAACCTATATTCTGTAGGGGAGTTATTTAGTTATGACCATCGAGCAGTATCGCATGAAACTTGGATGGTCAAAGGCAAAACTTGCCCGCGAAGCAGATATTGACGCAGGGACGTTAAGCGATGCAATAGCAGGCAAGAAAATCTATAAGGCAACAGCAGCGAAAATAGCGAATGCCATAGCAAAGGGGTTAAACCAGGAAATCACCATTGCAGACCTTGACGGCATACACCTTATAGATTAGCCATGCATCCAAGTACCCTTGAGAGGGGGTGATGCCAAGAAACGCTTGAGTAAACCCAAGCGTTCCCTATAGACCTTATAACTGATCTGTATGGTACTGTTCCTCTTGCAAAGTCAGCAGTACCAACACCCAAAGCGCCCACCTTTTTACTGTTGTTGAACAGGGCAGTAAAACATGCCGTTTTTGCTGCCAGGACAGGCGAAAGGTCTAGTGGTAGTATGCCACAGATGGCCTTGCCTGTCAATTCAGAAAGGCAGAGGTCATGCCAAAGCAACTTAAAGAGCAGCTCGCAGTGCAGACGTATAGCGCTGTCCCACGACGGCAATCAGCACCACAGTACCGACAACCTTACTCTACCAATATCCAACAAACACGGAAGCCACCCAATCAGCAGCGTCAAACAGCAGATGTGTATGATGAGGAAGATGAGGAAGACGACGATGATCTGTATCCGCAGCGATCCCGAAGTAGCGTCGTGGTTCGTCGTCCCTACCAGCCCATTGCGCGTCAGACAGACACCGAACCGGAGCCACCAGAAGGAAAGAAGCAGAAAAACTGGCTGTTTTCCGTCAGTCTTGTGGTCAGCATTATGCTTGCCGGCTGGCTTCTCTTCAGTATGCTGGGAAGCTGGATACACACGAAAATGGATGATTTCACCTACGGCTTTCCCCGCACCTACCAGGTTGACCAGGATGTCGGCCACTTTGGTAGGGTCAGTCATTTTCTCTGTCTCAATCTCAATGGAGAGATAGAGGTGCTGGAAACGCAGAAGGGACACCCCGAAGTGGCAAAAATCTACGTGGTGGTGGTGTTGCCGCAAGATCAGGCAGGTCTCCCGGTCACCATCAGTTTCCAGGACATTAACGCTGATGGCAAGCTGGACGCGTTAGTCCACTACGGCAGTACCGAAATTCCCCTGTATAACAACGGCACGACATTTCAGAGCCAGCCGCCAGCACCAAAATAGAAGGAGGCACGTATGCACGAGCAGGTACAGACCGATGAACTCCAAAGCCAGCCACTCCACACCGAACCGTTGGATACTTCGTCTACTGTTGAGAGTGCCCTAGCAGAGAGTCTGGTGACCGGAACAGAGGAACCGGAAGCGTCGCCTATCTCAGACGACCCAACCGTGCCACTTGCACCGCCGCAGCGGTATTTTCAGGTGAACTGGTGGAGCATTGTTGCTCTCTTCTTGCTTCTTATTCTGGCAGGCGAGCATATTCCAACGCTGATGATGTTCCTTGCACAGACCTACTTTCGCCCAACAGCAACCGTCACCCTGTTCCCAACGCAGAAACGCATGAGTCAAGCCTACACATTTCTTGCGGTCACTGGCACTGCTGACCCAGGACAACAGCAAATTCCTTCACGGCTCCTCAGCTTTACCACACCGACCACGACCGAAACGATTACCACCACCGGCGTCGGACACACACCGCCAGTCCAGGCCACCGGCAGCGTGACGTTGTATAACGAAGCGCCCTACAGCCAAACGGTGTACGCGGGAACGGTGCTCACCGGCAGTGATGGCATCCACGTGGTGACTGATGAAACCGTCACGATTAGCGCAGGGAATGGAGCGACCAACGGGAGCGCAACCGTGCGTGCCCATACCATCCAGGCAGGAACACAGGCCAATATCGCGCCACTTGCTCTCAATGGCTTGTGTTGTCTCTCAGGCATCTATGTGAAAAATACCAGTGGGTTTACCGGAGGAGAAGACCCCAAAACCTACCCAATGGTGAGCCAGGCAGATGTTGCCGCAGCCACAAAACACCTCGCTGGAACGCTTGACCCACTGGCAAAAGATGCGATAGGGAAGCAGATGAGGGCTACCGAGCAGAGACTCCTGCCTTTCACTTGCACCTCTCAGACAACCGCGACACCCAACGTAGGGGAGCAGGCAACCACAGCCAGGGTTGCCGTCTCAGAAACGTGTCTGGCGCAGGTGATAGACTTTGCCACCTTGCAAGCTCTTACCACCACACACTTTTTGCAGGATGGAGTCAGAGAGGTAGGAAGCGGTTTTACGACAAAAGGTGAAATCTCTCTCAGCCTTGGCAATTCAAAGCTTCTGGACAAGAGCCATCACACCTACGCGCTTGCTGTCACGGTAAGCGGCACCATGATCTTTCATCTCACCGCTTCCCAACTTCAGAGTCTTGCTTTGCAGATGGCAGGCAAGAAGATCGATCAGGCACGAACCGCTCTCTTGCGCATGCAGGGGATACAAGGAGTCTACATTCAGCCAGGAAGGGAGTCTGATACGACCTTCCCAACTGATCCAGGGCAAATACATATCATTGTTTCGTAGGAATTTGCAGAGAGCACACTGGCAAAATGATGCAGTTTCGGGTATACTTTGAGAAAGAACAAAAAAATAAAGCGGGATGTATTGGTGCTACCAACACACAATACACCCCTCCCGTCTGTCAAGAGTTAGCTTGCAGATCGATTAGCCATAGTATACCACACTCTCGGCTTCTTGCATCCTCTTGTCTAACTCACGACTTAGTAAGAATGGAGTTAGACATTGCTTACTGCCGCAACGCATACCCAACTGCATACGGTGCTGTCTGCAAACGCCAGCACACACCCCCCACCTCGTGTTCTGGCTCAGCAATCTACAGTCACCGCATCATGGGAGTACCTTATGCCAAAACGCAAAGAACGCATGGCTTTGTATGTCAGAGAGAGCGATATTCTGCTCGCTGACTCCACAACAATTGAATCGGCTGTAAAAGCCTGTCGGGAGTATGGACAAAAAGAAGGCTACCTCTTTGATCCAAATTCCCACGAGTATAAAGAAGCCATTTCAGCGTATTCCGTTCCCTATTATCAGCGACCCGTACTTATGAATATGCTTAAAGCCGCTGGGAGGAAAGAGTTTGATGTGCTGGTGATTACAGAGGTAAGAGCATTAAGTCGCAAAGGCGCTGCTGAAGTACTTTTGATCTACAATGAGCTTCAGAAAGTAAGCATTCGTTTAGAAACCATCTCAGAGCGCATAGATGATTCTCCTGTTGGAGAGCTGCTGCTTACGTGGAAAGCGACCTATGCGAGGCTGGAAAGAGAGCAATCATACCTTCGATTGCAGCGTGGCAAGGCTGACCGCATTGCCATTGGCAAAGCTCCCAACGGAAGCGCAAAAGCCAGTTACGGGTATCTTTTTATTGATACGCAGCGTGAAGTCAAAGGCGCTTACATCTTCAACGACACTATCATCTATGTGGACTCTGAGGGAAACGAGTGGAGTGAGCATCGCGTGTGCTTGTATATCTTTGATTTACTCAAGCAGATGGTGAGTTTGAATGCAATCGCACGCAAACTCAACGAAATTGGTATACCTCCTCCGAAAAAGGCGGTGAAAGGTGAACCGCATTGGCAAGCATCAACAGTGCGGCGTATTGCCAGTAACCCCATTTATGCGGGTGAAGTTTGGGCGAACAGGTGGAAGAGGGTTGGCAAAAAAACCGTTCTTCGTCCAAAGGAAGAATGGATTCACCTTCCCGCAGGTACTGCCCCGGCAATGATTGAGACGGCTACCTTTGAGCAAATCCAAGAGCAGTTAGTGATTAACAAGCAAGACTCCATCAGGAATAATCAGCATCGTGGGCAGGGAGAAATCGGTCTTCTTCGCGCAGGACATGTCTTTTGCGGCATTTGCGGAAGGAGGATGCATATTGATTATCCAAGCCCCGCGGCAGCAAGGAACGGTGAAACTCCCGTGTACCTGTGTAAACAGCGGTCTACCAATTCAGAAGTCCACAATCATTTAACCCTTATTCATATGCCTTTTCTTGACGCTGCTGCGTGGGAGAAAGTCATTCAAGTCCTCCATCATCCTGATATTGTGAGAGAGCATATCACAGACCTTCGGGAAGAGAACAAACGTCCTGTTGACCCCGCGTCTGTCATACAAACCATCGAAAGCATTAAGAAGAGCCTGAGAAATCTCTACATGCTTGCAGAACATGCCCCTGATGATGAGGAACTTGCTGATATCACAGAAAGGATGCAGGAATTAGGCCGCCAAAAACGGATAGCAGAAGGCATGCTTGATGACTTGGCAGATGATGAGGAAGAACGCATGGAACTCGAAGGCGAGATTGCCCGATTTGAGAAATGGGTAGAAGACGTAAAACCCTTTCTTACAGATTCTTCCTATATACCCTCATATGAAGAGAAACGTGCCGCCGTTCGTATTCTTGGCATTAGAGCTACGGTATTCCCGACAAACGGCAACCACCCCTTCCGCCACAAGATTGATTTTACTGTCCCAAAAATCATGGAGAAGATGCAAAAACTGATGGGGAATTCTATGTCGAACCAGACATTGTTGGCCTCCCAGACCGGTCCGAGCGCACGCACGATCAATTGTCGCTTGTTTTCCTGTTCAGGACCCAACGAGAAGAGATCCCAGATACCACCGCCAAAGTCAGCACCGCCCAGCGTGGCATAGGTAATCATGGATAACCAGAGCAGGACTGCACATGCATAGGGTAATATCATTATGCTCCTACCTCCTGGGTTTTTTTGCTGCCTGGCTCGACCTTGATCAGGTCGGACCAGCTTTGCTCTGGTTTGGGTCCCCGTGCCAGCAACAGCAACAAGGTGATCAGGGTGACTGCCAGCAGAACATAGATGCAGGAGAAGATCAGGAAACTGACATTCATCCATTGTGCAGGGTTGACTGCATCTTTGGTACGTAGCAAGCCGTAGATCACCCACGGTTGCCGCCCCTCCTCGGTGACGATCCAACCCAGTTCCAAGGCAACGAACGAGAGCGGCCCGGCAAGCGCGGCTGCCCAGAGTACCCAGGTCTTTTCTGGTACGACCCTTTTGCGCCGGAAGTAGAGCAGCCAGAACGCAACACCCGCGAAGAGGGCGAAGAAGCCACATCCTACCATGCCATCAAAAGCGAGGTGAATGATTGCGGCATTGTCTGGACGATCGCTAGCTGGAAAGGAATCGAGTCCACGAGTATACGAGTTGAGATCAAAGTGAGCAAGAAGGCTCTCTCCGTGCGGAATTTCGATCGCGTAATAGACCTTGCCTGTCTGTGCGTCCACGATGCCTCCGATGTAGAGGGGCTCACCGTTGCCTGATTGCAGTACACCCTCCATCGCCGCGTACTTCGTCGGCTGGGCTGTCTCAAGGAAGCGGGCATTGAGGTCGCCACTGACGATTTGCAGCGGAATCGCTACAACGCCGAGCAACATGCCCAGCAGGAGACCTTTACGATGATAATTATCTCGTTTACCGCGTAGCATGCCTACTGCATAGACCGCAGCAATGCCGAAGCCGGTTGCTACATAGCAGGCCAGGATCATGTGTGTCGTCTCATAGGGGGTGCTGGGATTTAACATCGCCTCAAAGGGATCAATGCCTGTAACCTGCCCATGGACGATCTGGAAACCGGCAGGCGAATTCATCCAGGAGTTCGCACTGGTAATAAACCAGGCTGAGGTGACGCCACTGATCCAGATAGGGAATGAAGAAAGCCAGTGTACACGCGGGGAGAGACGCCTTGCTCCGTAAAGATAGACACCCAGGAAGATGCCCTCGATAAAGAACGCGAACCCTTCCAGGGCGAAAGGCAGGCCAATGATAGCACCGGAATATTGTGTAAAGGTTGGCCAGAGCAGGCTAATTTCGAACTCGACGATGGCACCGGAGACAGCACCAATGGCGAACAGTATGGCAAAGGCTTTCGTCCACTGGCGCGAAAGAGCCATCCAGGTGCCATCCTTTTTCCACAGGGCCAACCCTTCAGCGATGCAGAGCATGAGCGGTAAACCGACGCCAAGCACCGAGAAAACGATATGAAAAATCAATGAGGTACCCATCTGTACCCGTGCTGCGAGCAGATTTGAAAACATATTTCCTCTTCCGTGGAGTCAATCCTCAATACTTCTGTCATGATTAACACGCGGCTCCATGAAACTGTTCTTGAGATAATTACCATAGTAGAAATTAGCTGAAAAACAGTAAGGCATATGATTGATGATCAATCACAACACGTTAAGCACCTTGAAATGGATACAAGGCAGCGGGGAGCACCATTTTAGCTGAGTTGTAGAGTACTCACAACGGAGCCTTTGCTTGTGATGTAGATGATGGAGCATCTGGAATGAGGGAAAAGGAGGGCTTCACCTTTTTGAACACATCATTTGCTTCCAGGTCGGTATTGATGATATCTTTACTCCTGGAGAAACTTTTTCTGATTGATTTCCCGCTTGGAAGATCGCTGGTTTCTCGAACGCTTTGCAGGAGATTGATGGGAGCTTAGCCTGGGAAGAGACTTGCTCTGCGGGTGAATGAACAACAGAAGGAAAGCAGGAAAATGTTGAAACAATCACGGCATACTCTCATAAAGACAGTAAATATGTACGGTCGTGCATCTACCACTACCCGTCTATTTGCATGGATAGGAACGTGTCTGCTGCTCATTGTGCTTGTGCTGACCGGATGCGCGAGTACGTCATCGAGTACAGATAGCCCGGCATCCACCCCTCTAGTTTTACCGACGAGCAAGGCAAGTCCCATAGTTGTACCTGCACAGAATACGGATTGGACGACCTATCACCGGGATAACACTCGTGCAGGTTATGTGGCAGATATGCCTGATCCACAACATCTTACACGAGCCTGGAATATGCAACTGGACGGTGCCGTCTATGCAGAGCCACTTCTTGTCGGTACGCATGTGCTCGTCGCCACAGAGGGAGACTCGGTCTATTCTCTCGATAGTAAGACGGGAAAGGTGCAGTGGCGCACGAATGTCGGCACTCCTATGCCCCTCTCATCACTGCCCTGCGGCAATATTGATCCCCTGGGTATCACCGGTACCCCTGTCTACGATGCGGCAACAGGGTTGATTTTTGCCGTGGCCGAGATCAGCGGGCCACAACATATTCTGGTTGGTATTGATGCTCTCACAGGCAAAGTGCGCGTGCGTCGCTCAGTTGACCCTCAAGGGATAGATATTGTGGCCCATCAGCAACGAGCCGCCCTGGCCCTTTCTCAGAACATGGTCTACGTCGCTTTCGGGGGTCTGGATGGTGATTGTAGTGACTATCATGGATGGGTAGTTGCCTCACGTACAGATGGAGGTGGTTCATTACTCTCCTATCAAGTTCCCACGACTCGTGAAGGAGGCATCTGGGCAGCATCGGGACCGGCGGTAGATACTTCGGGAAACGTTTTTGTTGCGGTAGGCAATGGTGAGGCAACGCAAGGAAATTGGGATCACACCGATTCGGTACTCCGACTCTCACCCACACTCCATCTTGAGGATGGCTTTGCGCCCACCACATGGGGCCAGGAAAATGCCGCGGATGCTGATCTTGGCTCAATGGGGCCTCTCCTCTTGCCCGGTGGGCTGGTCTTCGCAGATGGTAAGTCTGGCATCGGCTATTTGCTCCATGCCAACGCCCTCGGTGGAGTTGGAGGTCAAGCCCAGCAGGCCACCATCTGTCGCTCTTTCGGTGGAGCCGCCGCACTGGGCTCACAAGTGTTTGTTCCATGCACTGACGGGGTACGCCAGGTCACGGTTGGTCCCCGCCGACGCTGGCTGGAAGTCAAATATTCGTTAGTACTATGACAGGAGTCGTGGCCATCAGTCTGTCATAATACGGCTGCCCATAGCCCCCGCCGCATGATGACCGCAGCCGCATGATGACCGCCAGGGTCATCACTACTATATACGGCGCCTCCGCAGGCCGATGTATGCGTAGTATAGTAGTGATGACCCTGGCGGTCATCATGCGGCGGAGGAATGGTTATCGCGCTTCGCAAAAAAATGAACTTCACCCCTTCTGTCTTAGCGGACGGATACTGACCGCTTTTTATGTTAAACTCATAGTAAACAACACTTTATGAGGCTTAAGCTTTTAGCGTCTATTATTGAGAGGAGAAACACCTATGACCACAGATAGCATCTCCCTGGCAACCTTCTACAGAGGTTGGGATGTTTATCAGCAACATCTCACGAAGGCTATCGCACCACTTACTGCTGAGCAGCTTACTCTTCGGGCGGCTCCTCACTTACGCTCAATTGGCATGCTTGCTACGCACATCATCGCGACTCGTGCCAATTGGTTTTATGGGTTAATGCAAGTGGGTGGGAGCGAACTTGAGCCTATAACCCACTGGACGCGTCCTGAATCGCCTACTCGTAGTGCTGATGAATTAGTGCAGGGATTTGAAGTAACCTGGCAAATGATTCAAGATGCTCTGACTCAGTGGACATCTGCTGACCTTGATTATACTTTCAAAGGCACGTGGCGGGGAGAACCATATGCCTTAACGCGCCAGTGGGTCATCTGGCACGTCATTGAACACGACCTCCATCATGGAGGCGAACTTTCCTTCTCCCTTGGCATGTATAACTTGGCCGCTCTTGATATCTAGCTGTTTCAAGGTGCGCCGCAAGCACGCTACGCCTGTACCCCTTCTAGGCGTAGCAACTCTGCCTTCACATCCAAGCCGCCCCGAAAGCCATGTAATGTCCCATTTTTCCCAATCACGCGATGACACGGCACAATAATGGGAAGGGGGTTGGCTCCATTGGCGGTACCTACCGCACGTACCGCCTTTGGTCGCTCCACTATCATCGCCAACTCGGTATAGCTTCGTGTCTCACCATACGGGATACGGGTCAATGCCTCCCAGACTGATACCTGAAACGCTGTGCCACGCAGATCAAGCGGCAGGGTGAAAGCTCTTCTTTCGCCTCGCAAATACTCAACCAATTGCTCCTGATACTGTCCCAACTTACTTGCATCTTCAATTATCCACGCTCCAGGAATATGTATGTGTACCCATTGTCTCAGCGTATCCAATAACTCATTCGGCAATGTTATGCAGCATAGGCCTATATCCGTCGCTGCCAAATACAGTTGCCAATGGTTATAACTTACTGTGGACCAGTAAACACTCTCTTGAATATTCTGCATATCTTATTCTTTCTCATTAGAGTACAGCGAATACTTGTTCCAGTGGCATTTGTTGGAAGGCACGGCGCAATATCTGCTGACACACAGGCCTACCTATTAGCCAGTTCAGGATGAAATCAATCAGACCTACATGTCTACCTGCAACGCTTTAGCTTTGTCTTAGCTTTTAAATCCAGAGGTACTAGAAACGAATAGACCTTCGGTTTCGGAACTTTGTTCGTCTGGATTAGATCTCTAAGCGAAAAGGATAAGGCTATGCTCTTCGACCCAAAGCTTTCACCACGGTCTGTGAAACTCACCCTACTACTATGCATCATTTTTCTTGTATTAGCAGCAAGTACCTTTGATCCTGAGCAATCTGAGCCTGCTTCTCCTCCATCGTTCGATGAAGACGCGGAGGTGGTAAAGAAGGCACAGACAGGAGACGAAGTATCCTTCAATGTCTTGTACCAAAATAATTATGCCCAAATCTATAGGTACTTGTTACGCATGGTAGGCAGCCCCGACGACGCCTCTGACCTAGCTGTAGAAACATTTCTGAAGGCATGGCGTAGATTGCCCACTCTATGTGATGCACGGAAATTCCGTAGTTGGCTTTACCGTATTGCCACGAATACAGCATGGGATTTTCTACGTCATCGGCAAATTGAACAATCCTCCCTGGAAAATCTCTATGAGACCTACACAGATGAGAAAACCACGAATTTTGAAAGTCATCTGGAAAAAAGGGAGCTTGTTAAGCTAGCCTTACAACAGGTATCACCCAAACCTTTAGCCTGCCTGCTTCTACAAACCGAAGGTCTGAGCCAGAAAGAGATTGCCGAGCTACTGGGACTAGGTGAAAAGAGTGTTGCCACATATGTCTACATGGCACGAGAGCAGTTGCGTCGTGCCTACAAACGGCTGGAAAATTCATAAAATTCGCGTGGTAACCGAACAACAAGTAAATCGTCAAGGTGTGTCATATAATCATCTCCTTCTATTGCTGTTCGGTTACCATGTACCATCTACACACGTGAAACTGTGCGTGTAATATTAACTGTTCGTTTCTCGACACTCAGAAGGAGAATCTTGAGCTTTCCCAAGTTTCAGTGGTGGAGGGGAAAGGTTAAGTAGAAACTGGGGGGCAGGAAAATCCCGAATGCGGGCATCCATGAGACGGTATTCATCGCGAACAGTTGCACATGCGGAACATTTTGCGACATGTGCTTCAAGCTCAACACGCTCGGAAGGTGAGAGATCCTCTGGATGTACCGCAGCAAGTTTTTCTGCCCAGGCAGCACATGGCTCACACACTAGATCATTCATTGAGCTGATCCCCCTCTTTCGCTCTGCTTCAAAAAAGTAACGGAACAAGAAATAATATTTTAGCATTCGCATCCCCTTGTCGTGATCCCTATATATTGGGTTCTCTACTTTTTATGACGCAATCTATAGGCAGAACTCAATAAGAAATCCTCTTTGTGGACTCAAGAAAGCTCATCGCTTTGCTTTTAACATTCCAGTTGCTGTACTGCCTCCCATGGCTCATGTACTCGTAGCTGCGAGCCTCACCCGAAATGTCTTAATCTCAAACGGCCTCACCTGAAACTGCAACTTATTCTCCTGAAATACCACCTCACCTACCGTTTCCTCCAGCAGATTACATTCACATGCAGAAAGAATATTCGTAGCAAAAATAATCGTACCACGACCACGCTGATTATGTGCTTCATAGAGTCGTACAATCAACCCATCCCCATCCTCGGCTGGCTTCACCGTCTCAATAACAATATGAGGGCAATCAGTACTCACGAACGAATACACCGGCATATGCTTATCTGTACATACAGGTGACCTAGCCTGCCCTCTCAAACCCAATACAGGCACATTCAACTCATAAGCATATCGTACCGTTTGTGCCTCACGCCAATCTCCCATATGGGGCAACAGGCTATAAGTAAAGCGATGCAGACCTTGATCGGCATTGGGATCAGGAAGTATACCAGATTTAAGAAGAGTCAGGCGCATCACATGATCATGAATATCATGTCCATACTTACTGTCGTTTAATAGACTAACACCATACCCTCCCTCGCTCAGATCTACCCAACGATGGGCGTACACTTCAAAACGTGCTCTCTCCCACATTGTATTGCGATGTGTAGGCCGTTCGATGCTGCCAAATTGAATCTCATAGGTAGCACGAGTGCTGTTAATTGCTACAGGAAAGGCCGCCTTGAGCAAGATTTGATGCTCATGCCAATCAATTTCGGTAGCAAAGTCGATGCGTGGGGAGCTACGCCACACAGAAATTCGCTGCGTAATACGCGATGACAAGAAATCTCGCACAACCTCGACGGTAGCACGTATCGGCCCATCTTCAATCACATGTATCTGTGTTCCCTCTCGTAAAGGATAGGGCTTTTCCTCATAGTAAAGATCGATATCCCAGGCATCAAAGTTGAGTGGACGATCCTCATAAGCAATAAGCTGATTGCCTGTTTGCTCGGTCACCAGTACATCGCGTCTTGCTCGCTTATCATAAAGACGGTTGATCTCTCCAAGCTCATTAAAAGTGACTTCATAATAGTCATTATGCAAGGTAACCAATGCAGTTTCTGCACATATAGCATGGCATAGATGATCCGATAGATTACCTGTATTCTGTACAGCAACAGCTCCACATGATGGTATATGTATACCATCAACCAATAACACCCTCTCGCCCTCAAAACTGGTTGCTGGCTGTCCACCCTCAATATGCCATGTACCCTCCCCTTTAAGCTCAATTGGATCAGTACGTTCCCAAGGGAGTGTGTTGAGCAACACATCTGTGCCATCTGCTGCGCCAATATGGTTGGACAATATGGTCAGTGCCTCGTCACGCACTTGCTTGCCAATCATGAATGCCTCAGTATAAATGCGCTCAGCGTCAGCATAGATTTCAGGTATGGAGGAGCCAGGTAGAACATCGTGGAACTGATTGAGCAAAATACGACGCCAGCCTTCATTTAACAGTGCTTGACGCGATGGCATACCATACATACTGGCCCATGCATTCAGCAACTCTGTCTCGCGATAGAACAACTCGGCTCGTCGGTTAGCCTGCTTGATACGTGCTTGAGAAGTGTACGTCCCACGATGAAATTCCAAGTACAGTTCGCCTACCCAGGTTGGTAAGCTGGGATGGTCCCATACACGTTCATAAAGCGCAGCAAAATACTCCGTCACGCGACCCATATGTACAGTAGGGAAACCTGGAAGGTCAGCCATGATTGGTATGCGCTCCAGTTGCTCTTCAGTAGGACCGCCACCACCATCACCCCAGCCACAGAGATACAGGAGCTGATCGTTAATAGACTGCTGGCGATAATTCTTCCATGTTTTAATAACATCATTTGGTTGCAATGGACCATTATAAGTATAATACCTTGCGTTTTCATTCACATCTGGCGCAGTGATAAAATGGGTCAGTACTTCGGAACCATCGATACCACGCCAACGAAAAGTATCATAAGGCATGTAGTTAAACTGATTCCAGCTCAACTTGGTCGTCATAAAAGTAGAAATATTACAGCCACGCATAATTTGTGGCAAAGCAGCATTGTAACCAAAGGCGTCCGGCAACCAGACAAGGCGAGGAGTAATGCCAAACTCCTGTTGAGTGAAGCGTGTCCCGTGCATAATTTGCCGTACAAGTGATTCACCAGAAGTCAGATTACAATCAGGTTCCACCCACATTGCTCCTACTGGCTCAATACGCCCTTCGCGGATACACTCTTTTACTTTTGCATACATGTCGGGCATATCCTCTTTAAGCCATTGAAGCAGTTGTGGTTGACTTTGACTGTAGTAGTAGTGAGGGTAGCGATCCATCAAGCCCAGGACATTGGAGAGGGTATGAGCGATTTTCTGACGAGTACGCCAGTAGGGCCATAACCAACCTACATCTAGATGTGCGTGTCCGTTTACGATAATGTGGGGACGTATCTCAGTAGTCGAGTGCCTCTTCGTGCATGTTTGTAGGTAGTCCAGTGCTCTGTAGGCAGATGTAGTGAAGCGTTCGCCGTGCCATCCTTCACGCAGATCAAGCATACCATAGGTAGTATTAAGATATTCTAGCAGGGTATGGCGCATAATAGCGTGTTCATCCAGAGTAAGAAGAACTTCTAACAATGTTTGCATAAGATAATATAGTTGCCATATACGCTCATTGCGCATATGGATAGTTAATCCACCAAAGGGTGCTGCTGTACGGGTATATACCTGGATTGCTAAATTATGGGACTGATTATCACAGACATCTACAGGTAATACCAGTGTGGGATGTCGTGAGTCAAAGCCACCAAGAACGGTTCCATCAAGAAATACAGTGGCCTCCAATTGCAGCAATAGAGCATCTTTGAGTCCCGTATCCCAGGGAGATAAGGCATTCCTGGGCTTTGTCTCCCAATGCAACTGCAAGACCTCAGATTGCCCTGCCTGTGTTTCGGGTATGTGTAGGCGTGCTGTGAGCCAGCTTGTGGCGTACTCAGCTCCCCATATTTGGCCCACATCAAGTTTGCGCCACAGTGCATCATCCACCTTTGTTACTAGAGTCATCGGCCCCGAAGCAGGAGCGACAAAAACAGGAGAAATCGCTATGCCGGGTCCTATTGCCGCTTGGCCAAGTTCGGCAATACGCAACTGGAGTTTTTGCACAGTCAATGGCATACAACAGTCTTTCTATCAATTCTATGTTTCATCTTGATATACTGATCCCCAACTCCATTGATTACCATTTTTTCTAACCCATGATACCGTTCTGCGCAAACCCGCCTCTATTTCTACTTGTGGAGACCAATGAGTATAACGGCGAAGCTTCGTGTTGTCGCATCGGGAGCGATCATTATCAGATCGACGAAATCGTTGTTCGTATGGTTTTATTTCTAAATTCGGCACCTCCATAATATCGGCAACCATGTACGCAAGCTCTCCGATACTGACCGTTATATCTGAGCCTATGTTAATTACCTCCCCATTGGGAACATCAGATTCTAGAACGGCGATTAGAGCCCTGGCCGTATCGTGAACATATGTCAAGTCACGTTCTGCCGAAGGGTTCCCTAAATATAAAATGTTACCTCTATTTAGCTGTGTAATGATTTCTGGGACAATATAGGGATGGGTCTCACGGGGACCGTAGCAGTTAAATGGCCTGGCAATCACGATTGGTAGCCCATGCTCAAGATAAGAGGTGAAGCAGAGGCGGTCAGCCGCTAATTTGGATACGGCATAGGTATTGAGAGGGTTTAGGGGCATCTCCTCAGAGAGTTTAGGGCTGGCATTTGCGCCGTATACTTCCCAGCTCGATACGTGCAATATCCTTTTCACACAGCATGACTTGGCCGCCATTAATAAAGCTAAGGTGCTATACAAATTTACATCGAAGGATCTCTGAGGCTTCTTATATGCAGTTGGCACGAAGGGGTCCCCTATGCAATTGATGATGTAATCTACGTTGTAAGTTTCCAACGTTTGAATTAGTTGTGGCCTGTCGCTTACGTCACCTTGAACTATGGTCAAGGGACCGGTTAATCCTTCTAAGTTGCTAGGTCTTCCATGCAAGTAGTTATCATAGCTCACGACTCGAACCCCATAGGCAAGGAGTTCTCTTATAAGAGCTGATCCAATGAAACCGGCTCCTCCGGCAACCATCACTATTTTGTTTCGCAACTCGTACATGGCCGGTTCTCTCTTTAAATTGTTTAGCCTTGTTCAAGGCTATCTTCAGCACAACTTTCCAGACCTCCAGAAAAGATGTAGCTTTTTAAAGTAATTTCTAGCATGACAATTTCTACCATGACTCCTGCCTAAAGTATAGTTTTGCCCGCTCGACACGCTGAGGGACAAGCTGATCTGAGAATTGCTTGTCTTTCAGTTGCACCTCCTCATGATACTCACCATCAGTGTTCACCTTCCAGGGATCTAATTTCAATCCTCTCGCAATGTTTCTCGCTGCTAACAATGCCGTCATCATTGCATGATCCTGATTGTCGTAGTGGTGCATACCGTTCCGTCCCACCAACTGCAGATTTACCAACTGCTCCTCTACATACTTCCGCACAACAGCCACATGCTCTCTGTACATTTCATCATACACTGGATAGGCCTTTGGCTGTCTTACGGCTATTCCCCCGAGTATCTCCTCTCTTTGACACATTCCTAATGCTATCAACTCCCGTTGTGCCAGAGCGAGTAAATCCTCATCCGGCATCATCCATAATGCGTCTTCCCGCAAACAGAAGTATTCTAACCCTAAGCATGTTTTCTCTGAGTCAGCTACCATTGCTGGACTCCAGTTCTTGAAGTTTTGAATTCTGCCTGCCCTTACTTTTGGATCAGGCAAATAAATCCAATTGTCTGGAAACATTTTTTCCTTGTCTATTAGCAATGCTACAGTTAGGAAGTCCCGATACTTCAGCCCTTTGGCTGCCTTTTGCACCGTTAAGGGAAGCGGTGGGTTACACATCTCCACTAACTCCCGTATCGGCAATGTCGAGATAAAATGGGTTCCCTGTATTTCTTGCACCGCTCCTTGCTCGTTTTGTACTAACACGCTACTAATGCGAGTACCATCATGCTGAAGGGAGATAACCTCTTGTCCCAGCATCACACGCTGCCCCCGCTCTTCCAAAATTGCTCGCAGCCGTTCCCACATTTGACCTGGCCCCAATCGAGGATACCGGAAATGATCGACTAGTGTTTTGGTGAGCCGCCCATCTACGCGTTGAACAAAGGGCAACACACTTATCATGGCCCTCTTCAAGTTCAACCGCCTGATGCGCTGAGGTGCCCAATCCGCCGATATTTTCGTACTCATCCCCCATACCTTTTCTGTATAGGGCTTGAAGAGAATTTGAAACAGCCGCTCCCCAAATTCATTCACAACCCAATCCTCATAGGTCTGTGGATTCTCTATTGGATGAATATGCGCCCATATATAACTAATGATACATCGCAAAATCTCAACACTACCAAGTTTCATCAGCAAATCACTTACATCAAGTGGGTAGGTGAAGTAGTGTCCTCGGAAAAAAACGTGTGAGAGTCTCCTTCGCACCAGCATCTCATCCCCGAGTATCTCAGTCCATAGGGCTTCGATCTCACGACTTTTGCTAAAAAAGCGGTGTCCCCCAATGTCAATGCGATTGCCCTGGTACTCGACAGTACGTGCAATGCCACCTACGTAGCGCGAGTCCTTTTCAAGGACGGTGACAGGAATTGCATGGTGTGTGAGTTCGTAGGCAGCAGTCAGTCCAGCAGGACCCGCCCCTAGAATCACCACATGCTTGATCCCGTCCTCAACCCTCAAGTTAGTAAGCTGAGGCAGCATCTGCCCTTTCTCCCTCTAGCATGGACGTAAGCAGTTCTAAAAATTGCCGCGCGGATGCATCCCAACTAAACCGATTCTCAAAATACCGAGCTTTAGGTGGTAATGACCCATTGAGTGCCTGCGTTATAAGTTGCCCCAATTTGTTCCCATCCTCTACTTCATAGAAATGCCCACAAGCCCCAGCCACTTCTCGCAGTACCTTCGTATCGGGAACAATAACCTCTGTTCCACACATCAGTGCTTCTACTGCTGGTAGACAAAAGCCTTCATCAAGTGAAGGCACAATCAAGGCTTTAGCCTTCGAGTATAAGCAAGCTAGCTCATCATCGTTTACCCTACCCGGAAACACTACCAGCTCATTCAAACCCAATGAAGCTACCTTTTTGAGCCGCTGATCAAGATTATCATATTTGCCCGCGATCGCTACTTTGGCATTCTGTGGCAAATCAGCTCGGCACCGCGCCAAATTCTCCAGTAACCACTCAAGACGTTTACGTTTCAAATCCAGCCCGACACCAAGACAATAATTTTTGGAAAGCCCATATTTTTGTACAACTGGTATAGCCTCTTCATCAGGTCGAGGATAAAAGCAACTGGCATCTGCTGCTGCCAGGATCACCGTCATTTTCGACTCAGGCACAGTAAGATAATGTACAATTTCCTCTTTACTGCTTTCAGTGGAGGCAATAATATGCTTGCTTTTTTCACCTAAATAACGACTCATAGCCCAAATATATTTGGTGATTGTCGGCACTTCATGAGAGGAAAGATTGCCTGGAATATAGGCTTTGACCGTTTCCAGGTCTCTTTCCATGAGTTTGAACTCGTCCATTCCGAATTTAGCTTGAAACTCCTCATTCGTATCGAAAGAATACTTCGGATACTTGTGCAGAAAAATGTCATGGACAGTGTAGATAAACGGAATGGGCAACTCTTTGTCTACGACAAAGTCAATCGAATAGTAAAGCTCAATGCCTTCACGAACTACCCAGTCCAGAATCCACGGCGAACGAGGAATACGGCCGTAGTCATTGTACACAGCTATCAGTTCTACATGTTCTTGTGGCAAGCGACGACTTAAATCCTGGACTGCTTGCTCCTGAGTATCTGGCCTGTAGAGCAGATACAGTTTAATATCTGTGTCAAGTAAAAGTTTGTCGAGGTGCTCCAATAAGGTTGTTCCGTACCTGTAAATACCAGTTAAACGCCTGCTTCGAATATCACAAGCTATTTTACGCATTCTTGTACCTCCTGCTTGCCCAATATCTTGCTGTAATACTTATCCTTTATTCTCTGATGAGTGAGATGACAACTTGCTCTAGTGCAGTATCCTCAAAGCTCATCATTGTAAGTGCTGACGAGCGTAATTGATGGTCCGATCGATCTTCTGGACTATTGAAGGGTAACGCTGTTGTGCGTCAACGCGCAGACGTTCTGCTTCTTTGAGAGCTTCGTCGGGCGCAACAAAAGCTAAACATTGTGTTAATGCGACTTTATTGAGGATACCGTGACCAACCCATTTGCTCTCGTTCATATGAGACATCTTAAAACATTCCAACCCTTTCCTGGCAAATTCCTCTTTCTCCTCTAAAGAAAAGACAGTGTCACTATTGAAGGCCAGCCGTTTGAATCCCTCTCCCTGTGTATATGTAACTAGGCTCACTAACTCCCGACGGTGTGCGTCGTCTTTTTCTTCATGAGCACGCATCTGTGCTAGCTCGATATCTCTCTCCCAGAAGTGCTTCATCCCTTGCACAGCATAAACATGTGCGCGGCTATAGTAGAGTTCGACAAGCAATCTTTTCTCTTCTGATGTGTCTTTGTGATGTATATACACATCCAGAGCCTTTGAAAATTGTTTGCGACTCTGCTCGTAATAATAATCGCTCCGTTCGGGAATAAGGCCACCTAATTCACGGTAAAGGGGCGCACGGCGAGCCTGAATTTGTGCAATATATAATTCGGCTTGCCGCTCAGGAAGCTTGGCTCGTACCTCATTCTCAATATAATCGTAAAACTTAATAGTCGGTACGACACGTTCTTCCCAGGTAAGGAAAGCTTCCTTGGCACTACCACCTAACATGCCAAAACGCCATTGTAACTCGATAGCCCGACTCTCTTGTTTGGAAAAACCTGCTTTTCTTAGCAAGTTATAAAACCTATATGCCTCTAACCAGACAAATTCTACGTATCCCTTGTCATAATGACCCTGGAGAGTATTTAGTCTATTTATTAACTCTTCGAGGTCAATATGCGTAAACTTATGTAATACGAGCATTGCCGTAGGTTCATGAAAGGTAAGCCTGTCAAATTCACAGCGTGCGGCATTATCTAGACCCAATTCCTGGCAGATGTGTTCTTTCGTATCCTTACGAATAGCAGATGTATTGCCCTGCATGAAACGGGTGATGGTTGAAGGTGAAACCTCTACTGCCTGGGCCAACTCACTACGTTTCATTCCTTTTGCTTTAAGGTGTGTATCGAGAAATTTCCCTATATCTGTCTTTGGTGCTTTTGCCGAACGTCCCCGTCCATCTGATGAACTCTTCTCTCTTGAGATTTCATAGGGCTTGGCATGTAGAAGGGAAGCCTTATCAAGACTATGAGACGCAGTCTGCAAATCTGAAGGATAAGCATCAACCGAGCCTTGAAAAGCCTCTACAGGGAGAAAGTCTACACTTGTGCTAGTGAAAAGCAACAATTGGAATTGCTTTTGCTCTTCGTCATCCAACCCTAAAGCTTGATAGATACCCTCTACAAGCGAATTATGTATATCTAAGGGGCCAACATAGATGAGGCGTCTAACCATTTCGCGCGACACACCTAGTTTCTGTGCAAAATCTTCTTGAGTCATCCCTATAGATAGAAGTTTGTTCTGGAGAAAGTTCCCTAAAGGGTTTTCGGCCTCATCAACCTCATTAGCAGGACGACCAGGACCACTTTTTGGTGGCATTTCACGGACTTCTTCAGACATCTAAGCCTCCGGCACATTTACAGAATTTGCAATCCCTTCAATTATACTCTAAAAATAGCTTTTTTGCTATGCTATTGTAGAAATCTATAAAGAGATTACAAAATCATGGCTCAATTTTTTACCAGATCACTACATTTCTCAGCTAGCCATCCTTTATGATAAGTAATCAGGCTACTTCGATGGCGAGGCATAAAAGTATTCCTACTCTATAATAATGACGAGTGATGAGGCAAATCTTCAAAAGATTACATGAGCAGAATTGGCCGAACACATCCTGATATTACAGATAAAGCGTGTTTTGTAAACGCTTTTGAGCAAAAGCTATTGTACGATCGATCTTTTGGACTATCGAGGGATAAATCCGTTCTGCCTCAACTCGCAAATGTTCAGCTTGACGAATGGCTTCATTTGGATCAATCAGGATCATACATTGCGCCGCTGCCACATTATTGAGGATCACGTGTCCTCCCCATCGACTTTCCTCCATATGAGATTTCCCAAAACATTCAAGCCCTTGGGTGGCATAGTGGACTCGACAGTCTTCTGAAAGGTCGAGATGTTTGTTGTAGGCAAGACGCTTGTAGCCTTCCCCTTCCGTGTAAGTAATCAGGCTGAATAATTGTTTGCTACGAGTTGGATTAGCTTGCTGAGCATACTTTCTCGCTTGAGCGAGGTCGCTCTGCCAGTTTCGTTCATCTCCCAGAACCGCCCAAACATGGGCGCGGCTGTAGTAAATTTCGACAAGGAGGTCAATCTCTTCCACTTTGTGCTGGCAATTCTCAAGAGCAGTAGTAAATTGTTCTAAACTTTTCCTCAAGTCACCTATCTCTCGATAGAGTGGTGCTCGACGGGCTAAAAGGTGGGCGTGATAGGAGGAATATTGGCGAAGCGGCAGTTTTGAGAGCACCTCGTTCTCAATACAATTATAGGTCCCAATAGTAGGGATAGTTCGCTCGTACCAGGGGAGAGCACTATCTTGGGCCTTGGCAAGCAACATTCCAAAGCGCATTTGTATCTCTGAAGCGCGAACGGCTTTCGCTGAAAATTGTGTTTGCTTGAGCATATTGTAGCACCGTTGCGCTTCCTTCATAACGTAACTTGCACTTCCTTGATTAAAATTTTGATGTAGCTCCGTAACATGATAGTCAGCCCAATCGAGATCCACCGCAGCATATTTTGTTTGTATTGGTGCAGTAATACCTGCTGTTAGAGCAACAAGACTTATATCACGAGTAAGTTTAAGAAATTCCCTTCGTTCCATTCCTCTCGTAGTTAAAGTTTGGCATTTCTTGTTGGCTTTTTCATTAGCCTCTGCGGACATATAACCCTCCAGTATGTATTATTACCTCTTCCAATGAACAAAGACTGGGAAAGTGTCATAGACTATCTAATCCAACACAAAAATTTTTGTTGCAAAAGAGAAATTTCATGAGCTTGAACACTTTCACTATGGCATGCTTCAATTTGAATTTGTGCATGGAATGCAAAAAATCAGTCAGGTATATTGCTCTTATGAACAGTGGTATGCAGGTTCCGGAACCAGAACACACCACAGCTATGTACCTTCGCAAAGGCGCGAAGGAGATTGAGGTGTACTAAAAACTGAGAGCTAGCAAGGTGATGAAGAGCAAGGGTGCAGCAAAATTTACCCTGTTGTGCTCTCTCCCGGTAAGGTCACAAAATTATAATCTCATACGCTCATTTTACAACATAGTGAAATGAGCGTATGAGTGAGGGAGCGAAGATAATGGAAGCATTTAACTCCGTGCCAAACCTGCCTCCACTACCAGAGGAAACGCTACGCAAGCTATTAGCAGTCAACGTAGATAAACATTTTGGTATACTCGTACGTACATACCAGGATGAGATTCGCAGCATAACGTGGCAGCTCACCAGTACGAGACAATCGGGCCGAAGTGCAACAGCTGATGCCATTGCACAGGAAGCTTTCGTGCAAATGTATGGGGAACTGAAAAACTTTAAGGCGGATGACATACTCAAACTATCCATTTGGCCGAGACTTTATCAGATTACTGTAGATCGTTGCCTTGGGCAACTTGTAAGAAAGTACGAATCCCAGATTTACAACTCTGTACAGCGACTTTTAGATAAAAGCAAGTTGGAACAAAGTCAGAAAGTCCTTGCCCTGGCTGAAACAATTTTCTCACAGATACGACGAGAACTCAAAGATTGCGACGCACGGGCAATACAGACGCCGAAGTTCTGGGATTGGCTTCATAATCTGATCATTGCTCATTGCTTCGAGTTGCTTATCGAAACCTATAGATCACAACTTCAAGCTTCTGTGCTCAAGCTTGGTTGCCATCCTGATCATGCACAAGATATTGTGCAAGAGGCTCTTTTGAGCGCTTTCAGGTCTTTGAAAGAGCATGGTATACCGGATAAAAAAGATGCATTTGACTATAAGGGGTGGATCTTCCAGATTGCTAAACACGCATTCTTCAAATCCTTACGCAAGAACAACTCTTCATTGAAAGAGATGTCAATAGACCACGCCGCGGAAGAGCATGCAGTCTTTGATATCGTGGATGAGCACAATGTATCGCCTCATACAGCATTGGAGCTTGCGGAAGCGCAAAAAAATATGGAAGAGCTTATTGATAAGCTTCCTGAGCCATATCGAAAGATCATACGTTTCCGCTTCCTATCTGATCTCAGCAATGCAGAGATAGCGTTAAGGCTTACGATGAAAGAAGTTACGCTAAGAACATACATTCATCGTGGCCTAAAGCAACTACGGGCACTTCTGCAAAATGAATCACAAGTGGAGAGAAAGTCATAGAGACTTACTGCAAGCTATCACATTATTCTGTAGTCGGAGGAGAGATTGGCAGAAGTCATCTCTCCTCCAACTTTGTTTATAATTCTCTTATGCTCTAACTTCCCCTTCTTGTTTGAAGACTCTTTGCAACCTTTACAACTTGGTTTGGATTTACCCCTATGTATTAGCGATGAAATAGCAGTGGTGTTTTGGGTGCCAAATAGTACTTCATCGAACTACAAGAAGGACTTTTTCTGCAAGGGAGGTTTACCAGCAAAAATGCGGTTATCAGCAGTGCAACGCTAATCTCTACAACAGGATTGTATGATATGATGGTCTTGTATTCAGAATAAGAGACCAGACATTTGAACAGCCGAATGCGGCAACGAAATGAGGCTCAGCAATGACATACAACGAACATTCTTCAAATGCTTCTCAAACAGCTCAAGGAGCTTCCAATACGGAAAACACACTTTCTCCAGAGCCTTTCGTTTCCGCTGTTCTGGCTCGTCTTGGATTAGCAGATAGCTACCTTTCGAAAGATTCTTCGGTAGAAATACTCCTCATTGAATTAGTTTCTCCTGAGTGGCAGGTGAGAGCCGCAGCAGCACGTAAGTTGGGAGCACAAGGCGAGAAAGCTGCAATAGAACCTTTAGTGACTACTTTGCTGAATGATGAGAAAGCCGAGGTCAAAATAGCAGCAGCGCGAGCATTAGGAGAACTAGCCGACTATGCACCAGTAGCATCCTTGGTCGTAGCATTAAATGATCATGTAGATAGTGTCAAGGCAGCAGTTGCCTGGGCACTGGGAGAGTTGGGAGAACGGATTCCAGAGTCGGCTCCTCTAGAAAACTTACTCAACAATGATGATCAACCTGTGCGAACAGCAGCGGTCCGTGCTTTAGGAGAGCTGAGAGAGCGTACACCCGTCCATATTTTGGTGGTAGCATTACAAGACCCGAGCTGGCAGGTTCGCGAGATGGCAGCCCTGGCTCTGGGAAAACAGGGAAGGCGTGCTCCTCAGGATGCCCTCAAGTATGCATTAAATGATGAGTCTAAGTTTGTCTATAAAGCCGCAGCCAGAGCATTAGAAGCGATACAGGAAGAAATATCGTCAAATCATGCTTCGATAGGAGATATCTAAAGTCGTTTTTCGTCACATGATGACGTCAGCCCAGAGTACTTAATCTCATATACTATGTCGGTGCAACAACACTTTCCTTCTTTGGCTTCTGTTAGGTAGGAACTAGAAACGCCCAACCTTATTCGCACAGGCATAATCAACTGTGGTGGGCTAGTCAAATCCAGGTAACAGCTTCGAGTTGGCTACAAGCGTTATGGAAGATCTGCTTTACAAGGCAGATCTTCCATAACGCTTGTAGAAATAGGAGGGTTGATATGAGAGTAAAAGTTGTAACTACTGATGATTTCCGGTATGCTTGGAACCGGCTTACACCTCAAATGCAAAGGATCATAAAAAACAAAATCAATCGACTTGCAGAGAATCGTGGTCATCCCTCACTGCATGTTCATAGGTTACGGAAGGTTAGGGAAGACATCTGGGTTTGTTACATCACTATCAACATGAGGCTTCTGTATGAGTACAGAGAAGACACTTTATACCTTTGGAATTTGGGAGGCCATTCAATAGTTGATAAAGTTCATCTGCGTAAGTTTGCATCGTAATCGAAAGAGAGGAGACAAATAGCAAATGTCATCATTCTTTGAAAAGATACCGGCAGATCAGGAAATTGTGTTAGCCAGTTCACAAGGTAAATCTGGAAGAGCTATTCCTGAAATGCTTCTTTTTGATCTTGATGGGGTTATCACTGAACCAGTCACGGGTGAAGTAGAGCCGGAAGTCGTTAAAGCAATCGTCGAGATACTTGAAAGAGATGAACCGGTAGCATTCAATACAGGCAGAGGGCTGAAATGGGTTCTGCGCGATATCCTTCCTCATTTTGAGGAAAGTGTGTCAAATAAAAGTGTAATGAGTAACCTTTGCGTTGTATATCAAAAGGGAGCTTTTCGAGTCACCTTTAACAAAAAAGGAGAACGGGAAAAGCCGATTCCCGCACCGGATATCTTACTCATTCCAAACTACTTGCGTGCAGAGGTGCTGGAACTTATTGATGCAAAATATTCACAGACTATGTTTCCAGGTGAAGAAAAAGAGGCCGTACTTTCCCCTCAAATGAAGCCCAGGACTGATTTTAGAGCATATAAAGCAGCTCAGGAAAAATTAGTCGATGACTTACAGAGTCTGTTACAGCAACACGCTCTTGATGCGCAATTCAGGGTCGATCCAACGAGGATCGCCACAGATATTGAGGATAAGCGGCTTGGGAAGGCTCTGGGCTCTCGACAAGTTTTAGCATGGCTAAAAGAACAAGACCTGCAACCTGAGTATTTTATTACTTTCGGAGATAGCAAATCAGATGTTGGTATGGCAGAAGAAATTTACCGAAACGGACATCCTGTCGAGCTTGTATTTGTAGGAGAAAAGGGACAACTCAAAGAGATGCACCTTCCATTCCCTGTCACCTTTACTCAAGCTTTCTGTGAGAAGGGAACAGTTGAGTACCTCAAAAACAGGTCTCCCAAAGGAAGGTACTAATTTTTCGCCGATAGCTGCTGATGTAGCAGTAATTACGGCTAATGTAGCTTGATATTAGCCATTATGGGTTTATCTTCTAGATAAAGAGGTTTGTCTTTGCATAGGTATGGTATACTGGCAATTGAAACAAACTGTTCCTTGGAAGGAGTACTCGTGAAAACAGCTTTAGACAATTTTAGAAATGCCATTTATAGCCCTGGCGAAACACCACAAATTAGTAATACTGAGTTGCAGCAATTTGCAAAAAATTGTGTTGTAGCTTTAGCCGTCGGTGGAGAAGGCTCTAGACTTAAAGCCGCCACCGAAACCCAGCAAGTTCATAAGACCGCTTTGCGCCTACCCAATGGCGATACAATGACTGAGCGAACCATTCGTATGTACAGAGATGCGGGGTTTCGCGACTTTGTGGCTCTCGTATTTCATCACGCCCAATCTGTCGTTGACACACTAGGCGATGGCAGTCATCTTGGCGTCAATATCATCTATAGCCACGATCCCATTCATCCAGTCGGTAGAGGCGGAGCTATACGCAATGCCCTCGATAATGGTTTCATTCCTGGAACAAAGAGTCTTATCGTTCATAACCCAGATGATCAAATTATCAAATATGAAGGTAGCTTTCCCCACGATATCGTAGCTGGACATTTAGCAGGTGTACAAAAAGGAATGCTAGCCACAGCAGTTGTGGTAGATGGAACGCCCTATACCTACACAGGTATGAAGATTGATCACAGTGTAGTAGAGCAAATCGAAATGTACCCCTACATACCTATTCCAACTCATGTTGGTGTCACCGTCTTCTCACCTGGTGTCTACGACTACTTCACCAAACTTTTTGACCTGACCAAAAAGATGGACTTCGAAAGCGTCCTCTTCCCTATTCTAGCCAAAGAGAAGCGATTGTATTCATTTATGATCCCAGGTAAATGTTGGTTATCTGTAAATGATCCAAAAGCTCTGGCTAAACTAATTGAGCTTATTCAAAATATGCAAGCGTAGTGATTAGTATAAGATAGAAGGTACTGCAAGAGGTGTGCCTGTGTAGTCAGTACCTTTTCTATTGATGTCAACACTAAGCTCATAAAGTGAACCCAGCGATTTCATGCATCGTGAAGTTGCTGGGGCTTTCTGTCAGTAGAAAGAGGTGCGAACCGAGCCTTCAGGTTCAACCCAGATAGGAAGTTCGACGTTTCTCCTGTGTTGAATTATGTTATAATATGTAGCAGATAATTGGTGCTGTGTCGTTGTCGCCGTAGGAAAGAGGTCTCCTATCATGCTCTCCGAACAACCCGTGCTAGGCGCACGAGGCATGGTCGCCTGCGCTCACTACCTCGCTACTCAAGCTGGTATCTCCATACTTAACCAGGGTGGCAACGCTATTGATGCTGCAATCGCTGCCAATATTACCACGACGGTTGTCTATCCATCTACCTGCTCAGCAGGTGGGGATATCTTCATGCTCATTTGGGACGCCAAAACACAACAACTCTACGCCCTCAATGGGAGTGGGCGTGCTCCACAAGGTATGACACCTGAATATTTTCAGTCGCACAACATGCGGGAGATACCCGCCAGAGGACCGCTCTCGATCACCGTTCCAGGGGCCGTTGATGGGTGGTTCACCGCCCTGCAACGTTTTGGCTCATTGCCAGTCGAGACTATCTTTGCGCCAGCCATTGGCTTTGCTGAAGATGGCGTCCCCGTAACTCCCAAGCTTAGCACCTGGCTAAACCGTGCTGCCGAAAGTGTACTCGGCGTGTGGGAAAGCAGTGCAGGTGTCTTTATGCCCCACGGTAAACCGTTCCGCACCGGTGAAGTTCTGCGCCAGCTTAACCTCGCACTTACCTATCGTACACTTGCCAAGGAGGGACGCGACGCCTTCTATCGCGGCCCTATAGCTCGTACCATCACTGATTATGTCCAACAATGCGGTGGCGTTCTTGCGATGACAGATATGGAACAGCACCATTCGGACTGGGTGGAACCCATTTCGACCAACTATCGGGGCTACGATGTCTACGAGTTTCCACCCAATTCACAGGGCATAGCTGCCCTCGAAATGCTCAACATCCTTGAAGGCTATGATCTCAAATCGCTCGGTTATCAAACTGCTGAATACCTGCACCTGTTCCTCGAAGCCAAAAAACTGGCTTTCGCCGATCGCGATCACTACATTTCCGATCCAGTCTTCGTCGATATACCCGTTGATCAGCTTTTGAGTAAAGGGTATGCCACACAGCAGCGAGCCAGAATTAACTCGCAAAGAGCTACCGCCTATGTTGCGGCTGGTCTCGAGCGAGAGGGAGACACCATGTACCTTTGTACCGCAGACAAAGAGGGCAACATTGTCTCCTTGATTCAAAGCCTCTATAATGGTTTTGGCAGCGGTATTGTGGGTGGAGATACGGGTGTCTTGTTGCAGAATCGCGGCTCATACTTCTCTCTCGATCCCCGCCATGTTAATTACTTGCAGCCTGGTAAACGCACTATGCATACCCTCACACCAGCCATGGTCTTGAAAGACCGTAAGCCATATCTTGCTCTTGGCTCGATGGGCGGTGATGCCCAGCCCCAGATTCATGTCCAACTGCTTTCAGCTATCCTGGACTTTGGTATGAACGTACAGCAAGCCATCTCAGCACCGCGTTGGCGCAGTAGTCGTGTGCGGGGCACTGCTGCTCATAAAGGCCAGGAAGTAGGTGGTCAGCGCGGTATTGATGAGCACCGAGAACGCAAGATCATCGAAGCGGTTATGTTAGAACGTCGCTTTATGAGCGGAGTTGCCTTGCAACTTGACCTACTTGGTCACTACACCATCGTAGAAGGTCCCTGGGAAGATGGCATGGGTCATGCTCAAGCCATTCGTATCAATCCCAATACTCATATCTTTGAAGGAGCCGCTGATCCGCGCTGCGATGGCCTCGCCCTTGGCTTGTAACCATGGACGCGGATTTTCCTGGTGCAACCCTCCCGTACAAGCTCTTCTTAAACTGAAATTTGTAGAATGTCTTCTGTGGACAGAGAAATAGAGTAACAAAAAGGATAACGTATATGACCACTAAGCCATATCGCCATGCCATTCCTGAAGATATCCTCGCGCTCTCCCATGAGCGCGATATGTTACGTAGACGAGGTCAATATGAGCGTGCCGACGTTCTCAAACGACAAATAGAGGAGGCTGGTTATGTCATTAAAGATAACCCCCATGGCGCACATCTCATTATTCTTCCCAGCATCGAGGTAGGTGGAAATGTTTATCGCTCGTCCCGCCAGCTCCCCTCGCTGCTCGACCAACCCGACACCTCTCTGTTTTCGGTCAATATCCTCGCACATAACAGCTTCGAGGAGACTCAACGCTGCCTTACTAGTGTCCTGCGTTTTGCTGGAAACACACATATAGAGATCATTCTTGTAGATAACGATTCCCAAGATGAACTGAGCATCTGGGCGGCTAGCCTGCAACATTCTGAGCCGCGCCTGCATATCCTTCGCACCAGCCGTCCTATGGGTGAAGCCGAGGCACGCAACATTGGTCTAAAGCAGAGCCAGGGCTGCTATATCCTTCTGCTGGATAAGAGTGTTGAGTTGACTGGCGACATCTTTACGCCACTGGCGCAGGTGCTGTCTAACGAACATATTGGTATTACTGGCTTGCATGGTCTACATACAGATGACTTGCGTCACTTTGTAGAGAGTCAGCAGCGAGAAGTTGAGGTCATCGATAAGCTCTGTATGGCTTTCCGGCGTAACCTCTTGAAGAAAGCAGGCTTCTTCGACGAGCGCTACCGCTTCCCATACTATATGGATGTCGATTTCAACTTCGCTGTACGCAATACTGGAGCAGATATTATGCTAACTCCAGATCTGCCGATCACCTGTTATCCTTTGCTTCAGGATGAGAGGCTATCGGCAACCGAACGCACACGCCTCACCAAGCGCAATTTCTATCGCTTCCTAGAAAAGTGGGGCGACCGCGAGGATCTCCTCTCTGAAGTGAAATGAACTGCCATCATGCTCAACGAGAGAAGGAGCATGGCCAGACTTCCTTTGCCGTGCTCCTTCTCTCGTTGAGCGTTAAGGTATTCAGAAGCAGCTTGGCTCTCTAAGCGCAATACAGTACTGAATAAGTAATTTGTTGGATGAGGTACGCATGCAATTGCAAGAAAAAAACCCTTTGAAGAAAATCATTATGTATTCAAATAAACTGATTAAGCATCCTTATCAATTCTTCTCAACGGATAAATTGCGTCGATACAATAAACCGGACGGGGAAGACATTGATACATTGCCTACTACCGTTTTACCTGTTATTCCTTCAACGCCCGAGGCATCCTTCTGGCAGGATGAATTCCTGGACGATCCGGATGCCGCTATTCCCGAAGATGTACTCGACATTGGCTCAATGAGTACAGTACGTCTCATGGTCATCAGTGGCATGATGCGGGCGGTACATCCGCCTGTTCAAGAGGAGGAGATCCAGGAAAGAAGTCCGTCGAAGTCCCCGACAGATGTCCCGTTAAGCTCTTATGGCTCATTACAGGCACCAGCCTCATTTGGTGTGAATGGTCGCCATACGGTCGATATCTTTGGTAAGACGCAGCAACTCCCACGCCTACCTGCGGAGCAAGAAGTAGATCAGCAAGAGGTAAAATCTCAACCGGCATGGAGAGCCATGCTGAACAACCCAGTAGTAAAGATCAGCCTTGGTTTGCTGCTTGGTGTCAGCATACTCTTCCTTATATCGAGGTTTGTTGATATTCCTACCACTTTGAGCGTACTGAGGCAGCACTTAACAACTACTCAAGGCGTGATATATGCGCTCCTTGCCGCCGCCTCTTTTATCGCAGCTTTCAGTATTCGAGGCACACGCTGGAGACTGTTTTTAAGCCGCATATGCGAGATCAGTGTACTCTCCTCTATTCAGGTCTTCTGGGTAGCGGTTTTTCTCAACTTCTTGTTGCCTGTGCAGGGGGGCGAAGTCGCTAAGAGTCTGATTCTCAAACGTATTAAGCGTATTCCCATCAGCCAGTCGTTGCCTACGGTCGCCATGGATAAATCGCTTGACTTGATGCCTGCGCTTTTTATTATGGTAACAGTGCCATTCATCCCAGGCATTCATATGAGTGCCACGCTCTGGATCATTTTGGGCATGGTCAGTAGTATTCTACTTGGGATCATCTTCACTGTTGCTCTCATGGCATGGAATCGTGTTGCGGCTACCAAGTTTATCCGCTTCATGCTGAAAATTCTCCCCAAGGGGATCGGCGTGAGGATCGAAGGCTTTGCTCTGGGATTTGTTGATTCTCTACTGGGGGGCGCCAGTAGTCCGAAAACGTTCATACCGGCGATCCTGCTCACCTGTCTGGCCGTAACCTGTGATGGTTTCTTTGCTTGGTTTTCTTTCTTGACGGTTGGTGTGAGTATGATGAATTTTGGAACCGCTATCTTCGGTTATACCACCTATAACATGTTTAGTATTCTGCCTAACCCGCCTGGGCAGGTAGGAAGTAACGAACTTGCCGGTGAGCTCGTCTTCGGTGGCCTACTCGGCTTTCCCAGGACAGGCGTTCTGGCTATGTTCGTGTTCTCTCATCCGCTGGCTGCACTGATCATGACCATCATGTGTGTAGTTTGTCTGAGCAGTCTCGGTATCTCGCTCACGAGTGCGATGAAAATGAATGTGAAAAAAGATAATGCCTCGTCGCAAGTGGCAAAAGGACAAGAAGATGATGACCCTACAACCGCTCACCTTCTAAGATCGAGCACGACCAGTAACTGAAAACCGTGCTCAACTCATCTATTTTTTTCATCTCCAATGGTGATAGAATACTTGAGGATGATCTATGTGTTTTAGCGTCCACCCTTAAAAAGAAGCCGCTATGGTCATAAGCTAGATAACCATTGCGCTAAATACTGTCCATCCTTCTATGTCAAACTGTATCTTGAAAGGCAGATTCACATTGCAAACCCTACAGAAGCGTAGCGACATTCCGCAGGAATATACATGGAACCTCGAAAGCATTTTCCCAACCGATGAGAACTGGGAGCGCGATTTTCAGACCTTGCAAAGTCGCTTGCCCGAACTTGAGGCCCTCAAAGGCACTCTGGCCCAAAGTGGGCAGGCTTTGCTCACCGTCCTGGAGAAACGCGATGACATATTCAAAGAGCTTGAGCGTCTCTACGTCTATGCCTCCATGCGTAAGGACGAAGATACCACGAACAGCACTTACCAGGGGATGAGCGACCGTGCTATGCAGCTCTACGTGCGTGCTGCCACTGTGTCGTCATTCATCGAACCAGAGATTCTTGCTCTGCCCCAGACTACCCTTGATCAGTTTGTCAAAGAGACGCCTGGCCTGGAACTTTATAAACAGCAGTTGGACGATCTAAACCGTAAACGCGCCCATGTCCGCTCTGCCGAAATAGAGGCCATTCTAGCCGCTGCTGGTGAAATTGCTGATAGCCCTGGCAGCATTTTCACTATGATCGACAATGCCGACTTAAAACTGCCTACCATTAAGAATGAGAAGGGCGAAGAGGTCGAGTTAACCAAGGGCAACTATCAGGTATTCATCCACAGCAAAGATCGTCGGGTACGTAAAGATGCCTTTGAAGGCCTACATGGCACCTTCCTCAAACAGCGCAATACCATTGCCTCAACACTAGCCTCACAGGTGAAATCCGATATTTTTTATGCCCACCAGCGCAACTACGATTCTTGCCGCGAAATGGCCCTGGCACGCTACAACATTCCTGTCAGCGTCTATGACAACCTCATCGTCACCGTCAGCGAGCATATTCCTTTGCTCAATCGTTACCTCAAACTACGCAAGCAGGTATTGCACCTCGACGAACTACACATGTACGACCTCTACGTGCCGATTGTTGACGAACCCGATGAAGAAATCAGTTATCAGCAGGCGTGCGATACCGTGGTTGCGGCTCTAGCTCCCCTCGGCGAGAACTATACCAGCACGCTGAGAAAAGGCTTTGCTCAACGCTGGATCGACGTCTACGAGACCCCCGGTAAGCGTGGCGGAGCCTATAGTGGTGGCTCATACAGCACTCAACCCTTTATTCTGCTGAATTACCAGAACAATCGTGATAGTATGTTCACCCTAGCTCACGAACTGGGCCACTCCATGCATTCGTTCTTTACGCGCAGCCACCAGTCCTATCCATACGGTGACTACACCATCTTCGTTGCCGAGGTAGCCTCAACCCTGAATGAAGGTCTCTTGACCGAGTACCTGCTTCATACCACTACCGACCGAGCTGTACGTCTGGCCATTCTCAACCACTCGCTCGAAGGCTTCCGTGCTACCCTCTTCCGCCAGACCATGTTTGCCGAATTTGAGCAACAGGTACATAGTCGAGCTGAGCTGGGCGAAGCTCTCACGGCTGATAGTCTCAGTGTACTCTACCGCTCCCTCAACGAGAAATACTACGGTGGCGAAACCGTTATCGATCCATTGATCGACATAGAGTGGGCACGTATTCCCCACTTCTATAGCAGCTTCTATGTCTATCAGTATGCGACCGGTATCTCTGCCGCTTCCGCCCTCGTTCAGCAGATTCTGCATGAAGGCCAAGCCGCCGTTGATCGCTACCTTAAGTTCCTCAGTTCTGGCTCATCTGACTATAGCATTGAACTCCTCAAAAAGGCTGGTGTTGATATGACTTCATCAGAACCGGTGCGCCAGGCCTTGCAACTCTTCAAAGCGCACCTGTCACAGATGGAGCAACTTATGCAAGAATAATAAGGGTGAGCATACAACAACACGGCAGAGACAAAACTCTGCCGTGTTGTTGTATGCCCCATTTGCCCTATTTTGTTGACACTATTCCGTAACCTCGCTACACTGCATGTAGTAACAAACATGTGATTTTTTGCATTTTGAGGCTACATCTGTGCTAAGCGAACGTACCTACATCGACAAAAAAGTAAGTCATTACCGCCTGCTTGATACAATCAGCAGTAGCTCTTTCTGCCATGTCTATCGCGCCGAACATCTCCAGATTGCACAGTATATCGTCGCCATCAAAGTATTTCAGACGCCATCACTTTCACCACATAAACGCCAACAATTTCTGGAAGAAGTGCAACTTCTCAGCAAGCTCAAACATCCACATATCCTCCCCATTTTAGATGCAGGCTTCTACGAGGATGCTCCTTACATTGTCACCGATTACCTAGCAGATGGCTCTCTTCGTAGCCGTCTGTCTGCTCACTCTCAGCATTTTCTTCCACTTCAGGAAAGTGTTGCCATCCTTAACCAGTTGGGACAAGCTCTACACTATGCCCATCAACGAAACATGCTATACGGCAATCTCAAGCCAGAAAATATCCTTTTTACATCCGAGAATAAGGTTGTACTCACCGATTTTCATATAGACACGCTCGCGGATGCAGCTAGTCCAGAAGCATCCTATCATAGCACCACCTGGCCCTACATGGCTCCTGAACAGTTTCTCGGTAGTTGCACCAGGGACAGCGATCAGTATGCTTTTGCCTGTATCGCTTATGAACTGTTTACTGGACGCGCTCCCTTCATCGCCTCAAATTTCTCAACGCTTCAACATAAACATGTTACGGAAAACCCCCTCGCGCCAACACACCTGAATTTGCTACTGCCCTTCCCTGTCGGGGAAGTTATCTTAAAAGCTCTAGAGAAAAAAAGTGCAGACCGTTATCCCAGCATCACAGACTTTATGACAGCGTTGAACCACGCTCTGCCTGCCCACTTCTCTATTTCCAAACTTTCCCCTTTAGGGGGTGCTTTACCATCTACTCCCAGACTCTCTATGATGCAGGGCAATAGTATTACTAGTTCGCGAAAATATAGTGTCCTACCACAAGAAAGTCCTCTTTATATCAATCACAGCAGGCAGCTATCTCTGCCTGCACCAGCTCCTTCTGTTTCATCTGAGCCATATCCATCAGACGCTGCCTATGCCGAACAACAGGAGCATGGCTCTTCCACGAACCCTGAACCACTAGCAACACTGTTGCCGAAACGTATTCAAGACCTCACTCACCTCTTGACGGAAGATCTGGACACTTCAAAAGAAGCTGCCAACTCACAAATCAACGACGAACAACCCTCTCCGACGCCAGTTTTAGAGGAGCTTTCCGCGCCTGAAAACAATGATGCACCCTGGTTTTATGAAGAAGCTGTGCCAGAGGCTGCCAACCTTCCATCTAGCACAGAAACTCCACCGCAACCAGTTCTTCCAGAGCAGCTTCCTGACACTCCGCTCGCCATGGAACCTGAGCCTCAAATCCTCGAGGCACAAAACATTCCTGATGTCCAGGATAGAGACACGCTCCACTCTGTGGATGAACAAACAACACCACAACTACTTCTGCCGAGCTATCCTGTACCGCAGGGTACCCTGCTCAGTACACCTACTTCAGGAAGTAGCCCTAATAACAGGACGGTAGCTCCAAAATTTATCAGTAAGAACGGGGGAAATAAAACTCCTAACCAATTTTCACGTCGCGCATGGCTGATCATTGGCGGCTCGTGGCTGATTGTCGTAGTGATGATCTTTAGCTTCGTTCATGTTCTATGGCCTGTATTGTCTTTAACAACTTCACTACTAATGACACCTACGCCTGCTGTCCTTCAAGCAGCGACGGTGCCTGCTCTCAATCCCGTTTCAACACCGATACTCCTGCCATTGCCTACTCCTACTTCTACTCCCGCGCCCAGCCCTTTACCAACGGTCACACCGACTCCCTCTCCTACTCCTACACCTGTAGTAACACCATCGCCAACCCCAACCTCATCACTTATAGTAACTCCAACAAGCTTGCACGCCGCGAGTTGTCAAAGAGTTGGTGCCTATTATCTCTGTACCTTGCTCTTACAACTACCGTCCACTCATTCGGGTTCACTTCGCTGGTCTGCCTCAAGTAACGATGGCTTTGCCAGCTTTATACCTGCAAGAGGTGTCCTCTCTCCGGGTACACAACAAAGAGTGAGTGTCTATGTTCTTTCTCCATGTCCACATCCGGGCCAGCTTAGCATCTCATCAAAAGAGGGTAAAGTGAACATTCCCTGGACCTGCTAGAGAAATGGAGCTAGCATGACAAATCTGCCTCATCCACAAAAGTCCTAAAAGAGAGGCAAGCAAGGCTGTATATGCCCATACAACCTTGCTTGCCTCTCTTTTGGAGTTCAGACCTATTAAACCCGTCGCGCAAACAAGCCGGTTTGCGACACAAACACATCGTACGTTCCATCGGCTGGAACAAACACCGCATTGCCATAGGTAGCATCAACGAAAGGACTGAGCCATCCTTCCTGATTGTGTGCGGTCTGGAAAAAATTATCATCGCCCCCGTTTAGGGTAATCACGACATGCTGAGACTTACTTTCCAGATTGGGATCATCAAAGCGTCCCTCCATGCGCGTCAGCTTATAACCTGAATGGATACCCAAGATGTTTACCAAATTTGTAAACTTCAATATATCTCCTTGGAGCATCCATTCATCGCCATTGAGAGCATACGTTTGATCCGAAAGCTGACGACCGCCTTGATCATACTGGATCAATTCAACACTCATCTGATGCGGAAGGTTGGCAAAGTGTGTGGCATGAATGCGAGCAACCTTAATATCACCTGTTAAACCCAGATAGCTCTGGACCACAAATGTCAACCACAATAATGAAATTGCTACTACAAGTAAAACAACGCCACCCAATCCACGTCCAACCCTCAACCCTCGATATCGTCGGTGCGGCCTTCTGCCAAATTTCCGTGCTTCTTCTTTCTCCTCCTCAGTAAGATATGCCCTTTCAGGTAGTCTCATCAACCCCATCACACTTGAGATCAACAACCCTAAACCTATCAACGCAATCACAAAAAGAACCACTTGCGGTAAGCCAACAACTATTGGTACCTTCACGGCTATGCCCTCCCTTTCTGGCTCCAGCCTGTTCCCCTATTGACATAAAAAGTCCTCCCTATGTACACGAATGGGGTTGCTGCTTCGTTTTGCCGTATAAGCTTATTCCACCTGAACAGGTACCAATTCAGTTTGGGCTCTAACATAGAGAGGATGTCGCGGATGACCTTTTCATCTGTCCTCTCGAACAGTCACAGATCCTAATCTATACGCTATGCTTGCGATAGAGATGCTATTGGCGAATGGGGTGTTCTCGTTCGTCCGTTCGCCGAGCCCCACCCTGCGGGTTTGATGCAACGGGCCCGTACAACATCGCCTTGCTCGTCTAGGATGGGCATCTTGTTGACAGCATCTCGAGAGAGCACACGTTCAGTCCACTCTAGAGAACCAAAAAGGAGCATATCTTACATGCAACCCACCTACACCGACACCACCGATAATAGCTTTGAATCATCTGGGCGGCACTTCATCCGCGCTGCTCGCGTTGCCGAACTGGAGCAGCGTCCATTCAAAGTCGTCACGCTGGAAGACCGGCATATTTTATTGATGCGTGCTGATGGACAGATCAGAGCACTCGATAGCCGCTGTCCACATATGGGCTATCCCCTTTCGCAGGGAACTATCAAAGATGGTGTCTTGCGTTGCCACTGGCACCACTGGCGTTTTGATCTCGCCTCTGGTGGCTGCTTTACCGAAGGCGGAGACGATGTAGCCGTGTTCCCGCTGGAGATTCGCGACGGCGAGATCTGGGTTAGTCCCACGCCCCTGGAAGGCTATGTGCGCAGCCGCACCGAAAAGTTTCTGGGTGATCTGCGCCAGGGCATGGAGGAACGCAATACCTTCCTGCTGGCCAAAGCGGTGGCAGGTCTACGTGCCAACGGAGTCGCCGACCGTGTCATCCTCAGCGCAGCCGCGATGCATGGCCTGCGCTTCCGCCAGGGAGGTTTCTCGATGGGGCTGACCATCCTGACGTGCATGGGAGTGCTCGTGCCGTATTTGCAGGAGGATGACAAGGCTCTGGCTGACGTCCACGGCCTCATCAACTGTGCACGCGATGCCTTTGCTGGTCCACCGCGTCGCATGCTGCGTCCATTGCCCACAACACAATTTACCAACAAAGCACAACTCAAACACTGGTTTCGCCTCTTCATCGAAGACCGCGAGGCCGCCGGAGCCGAGCGCATCCTGCGTACGGCGGTTGCCGCTAGATACTCCATGCAAGACCTGGTCGATCTGCTGCTGGCTGGTGCGACCGACCATTACTTTTTGAGTACAGGCCATGTCATTGACTTTACCAACAAGGCTTTTGAATTGTTCGAGGTGATGACGACTGATGGTTCGTTGCCTGCGGGTGATTCTGATGCACGTGAGGTGCTAGCCACGACGCTTTCGGCGGTCGTACGACCTATGGCGATGGGCTTTCGCCACGAAGAAGATGCCGATTGGCAGGAGACGATAGAACCTCAGGAAGCGTTGTTCGCGGCGCTTCCCACGCTGCTAGCACAGCCACGCAACCTCCAGTGGGCGCGGAATGGACGCCCAGAGGCACTGCGTGATGTATTATTGGCGGGAAAGCCCGATGAGATTACGCAGGCGTTGCACCGTGCCCTGGAACAAGGTGCGCCTGTTGAGAGTCTCAGCAGTGTGCTGGCGCGGGCTGGTATCCACCGTGTCGCTCGCTTCCATGTGCAAAACGAGGAGGACTGGGATGATGTCTTGCACGTCATGAGCTACGCTAATGCTATCGATGCGCTTACGCGCCGTGCCGTGGGGCGTTCGCTGGAAGGTGATATGGCTTTGATGAGGGCGATCACGCATGGGGCCATGTTCGTCTACCTAACGCATTTTCTCAATATTCCACGTGCTCTCTTGCCAGCCGAGCGCGGCAAGGCGGCGATTCCAGCAATGCTTGATGATCGGGCGGGACTGTTGGAGCGATTGCTCTATTGCGCAGAATTTCAGCAGGTTGAGGAAGCGGCGGCCATTGTCCATTATTATCAGGAGCGGGAGTATCCACTGGCCGATCTGAAGGCGACGCTGGGAAAGGCGTTGCTGCGCGAGGATGCGACCTTCCACACCTTCCAAATGCTCGATGCTGGCATGCGTCAACAAGCAACTCTGGGGGCGAGCCATCCCGATGGTCGCCTAGCGTTGGTTGCGGCTACACGCTACATGGTCGCGCAACGCTTACGTCGCAATGTGCTCTTCTCGACCCAAAATGCGTTGAAGTTGCAGCGTGGCGAGGCTCTGAATGAGGATGCATAGGAATGCGTACCGTGGGATTTTTGCAAAAATCCCACGGTACGCATTCCTATGCATCAAACTCCGGTAGCTTGCTTATTCTAAATACCCTCAGCTGCCAATTGCTCCAGCTCTGTCACTACTCTATCAAGCTCCTCAATCAATGGACTTGTTCCACCTTCCCGTAACGCCGTCACAACGGCACGATAGTACCACAAGGTACCCGTGCGCCCACCATGGAAACGTCGCCATAGAGTCTCGCCCATCACACGATAATCTCCTAAGACTGCACGCGCATTGTGCAGTTTATCTGCCGTCGAAACCAGGCGCACTGATGCTGGTGCTTTGCGTAAATGGGCAATGGATGCCTCCTTACGTGCCCTCCATGGTGGCTTCGGGGTCACGTCTGCATCCGTACAACCGTCCACAATCGCCACCACCCTATTCCCAAAGCGACGCCGGATCGCTTCACGGGTAGCCGCTCCACCCTGATCTTCAATTGCATCATGCAGCAATGCCGCAATCGCTTCATCCTCGTCTCCCCCATTCTCCAGCACCAGAGCCGTCACCGCCAACAAATGCGCGACATAGGGGATCGTTGTCCCCTTGCGTAGTTGCTTCGCATGCAACTGTGTTGCAAACGTCAACGCCTCTTCAAAACGTGATGTAAGTGCCATAATCTGCCCTCATTTTTCTGATTTGGCGGCATTATAACATACTTCTTCTTTGTTGTAAGATACAAGCACACTTGCAAGTTGTGACTCAGGAGGAACCTCATGTCTTATACAACCAAAATCGGCCATGCACATCTCAAAGTACGTAACCTTCAACGTTCTATCGACTTCTACACCCGTTATCTCAAACTTCAAGAAACAGAGCGGGTTGCCAATTATGCCTTCCTCAGCGCAGGCCAGTTTCATCATGATATCGCATTGCAAGAGGTCGGCCCCAACGCACCGCATCCACCTGCCTATGGCACCGGTCTCTATCACGTCGCCTTTGAAGTCCCAGATCGGCATGCCTTCGCCGAGGCATACCGCGCTCTTACCGAAGCAGACATTCCTGTGGCCGCCGTCGATCACTTTATCAGTTGGGCCATGTACTTTGATGACCCCGATGGTAATGGCCTTGAAATCTACTGTGACTCGCGCCATATGCCCGATGGGCGACAGCTCTGGCGCGGACAAAATGCACGACTCGATGAAGCAACCATTCTTGCGGCTCTCAAGGAGTGAGAACTCTCTCTCCTGGACATGATAGAATAAGAGAAATGAATCGTTTTTCGGCTGTATTGCTGTTATTGCCTCATTTCTGGCTGGTTCTGCTGTTGAATGTGAGATCAGCCCGGACTGATACTATAGTGTCATCCTTTTGTATGTTCATGCTACTTTCTTAGTGACTAGCACGTTTATGAAGTATGAGTTTGAGCATCTTGCTCTCTCATTTGTAATTACGATACGATTTTGGCAAGGAGCGGTGCTAACCTGCAGTGCTTCCCTTGTGGATCAGGTTAGACTACCTCGCTATATATCAGGAGAAGGTACTCACATGAAAAAGCCAAAGGCAATTATTTTTGACCTGGATGGTGTTTTAACCGATACCTCCGTATATCATTATCAGGCCTGGAAACATCTGGCTGATGATGAAGGTATCCCCTTTACTGAAGAGGAAAACGATAAATATCTGCGTGGTGTCAGCCGCCGCGAGTCATTGATGTATATCATTCGCGACCGGCACTACTCTGAGGCTCAGATTCAGGAGATGATGGATCGCAAGAACCGTTATTACACCGATCTGATTAAGAATATGAGCCCCAAAGACCTTGTCTCAGGTGGTAGAGAACTACTACAGGAAATTCGGCAGGCAGGTATCAAAATTGCTATTGCCTCCGCTAGCAAAAATTGCCGCACTGTTCTAGACAGCCTGCAGATCACTGACATGCTCGACGGCATTTCTGATGGCTATAGTGTCATCAATGGCAAACCGGCTCCAGACCTCTTTGTCTATGCTGCTGGTCTTGTCCAGATTCCGGTAGTCGATTGTCTGGGAGTCGAAGACGCTGATGTTGGTATTGAGGCCATTAAAAAAGGAGGCATGCAAGCTCTTGGCATTGGCCCCAAAGAGCGTTTTCATCAAGCCGACAAAGTTATACCCACGCTTGCCAACACACACTTGCAAGACATGTTAGCCTGATGCGACACCTTGCAGAATACATAGTGGGTCACTTGCCAAATACAGTGGCATTGGTGTTGGCTTATAAGAGTCGTAATACAGGCAGATAGCCAGTAGCTAATGCCGCAGGACTTGGCAACTGACCCAATAGGATGCAGATAGAAAGGGATTCTCTCCGTGAACCTCTGGCATATTAATGAGGACAAATTTGACCCTAAAAAGCTTCACGTACACGAAACCGTTTATAGCATCGGTAATGGCTATTTCGGTACACGCGGAAGTTTTGAAGAAAGCTACCCCAAAGCCACACCGGCTACGCTCCTCTTCGGCGTTTTCGACAAAATCAGTGTTGGTAAAGAAGAGCTTGCTAACGTCCCCGACTGGCTCCTGATCACCCTTTTCGTCAATGGTGAACGCTTTCGTCTTGATCAGGGTACCATACTGGGCTATCAGTGCACGCTTGATATGTACAATGGCGCTCTCCGTCGTTTCATCCACTGGCAGAGCCCCACCGGCATTCGTCTCAAAATTACCATCGAACGCTTTGCCAGTCTGGCAGATGAGCATGCGGGTATCATCCGTTACAGCGTGACCTCTGATGAACAAGCTTCCAGTCAGGAGCTCGACATTGCCTTATGGGCTACCCTCAATATCGCTGTTGGCAATTATGACCTTATGCATTGGGAGACTCTTGCACAGAGTCAGGAGCAAGACCTCCTCTGGCTCAATACACAGACACGCCATTCGGGTGTGCAATTGGTACAGTCTATGAGTTTTACCACCAGCGCATCGGACTTTCAGAAAGAGTTTGTACCTTCAGATATCGCCCCTAGTATCCGCTTGCGTGGCACTTTAGCTCCTGGTGCCACTATCACGGCGGAGAAGCTCGTCGTTATGTATACCTCTCGCGATACACGCACACCTTTGCACGCTGCGCTTGAGCATCATCAGTCCATCCTCCACTATCATAGTCAAGCATCCCAAGCAGATAGCAAGCAAGATGTCTCTCCTACCTATGATGCGCTAGTGGCGAAACATCAACAGGCCTGGCATGACTACTGGCAGGTGTCAGATATTATCATTGAAGGAGATGACGAAGCCCAACAGGCGATCCGCTATAGTCTGTACCAGCTACGGATTAGTGTTTCAAGCCACGACAGCCGGTACAGTTTTGCCGCCAAGGGACTGACGGGTTTTGGCTATCGCGGACACATCTTTCACGATACTGAAATCTTTATGCTGCCCTACTTTATCTATGTTCATCCTGCCATAGCACGTAATCTCCTACTTTATCGCTATCACCTGTTGCCGGGCGCACGTGAAAAAGCCAAGGAGAATGGCTATGAGGGTGCCCAATATCCCTGGGAAAGTACCCTCGATGGCTCAGAGGCCACGCCACCCTCGATTATTCACCCGGAGAGTGGCGAACTGATATCTGTCTTGAATGGTCCGCTCGAACTGCACATCTCCGCTAGCATCGCTCATGCTGCCTGGCTATACTGGGATGTCACTGGCGACAATGAATTTATGCAACAATACGGGGCAGAAATGTTGCTCAGTATCGCTACCTTCTGGGGCAGCCGTATCGAATATCATGCAGAACGCCATGACTACGAAATCACCAACGTCATTGGCCCCGACGAATGGCATGAACATGTGAACAACAATGCCTACACCAATTACATGGCGAAGTGGAGTATACAGAAGGCTCTCGACGCGCTGCACTGGCTAGAGCAGGCTGACCCCTTAAGAGCCAAAAATCTTACACGCCAGCTTGACTTGAGTGACAAACGGCTCGACCACTGGCGCGATATCATTGAACACATATATATTCCACAGGATCAGCAGACGCGTGTGTTTGAGCAGTTTGACAACTTCTTCAACCTCAAACCTCTCGATCAGAGCAAATACAGGGGGCGTAAAACCTCATATCAGGCTCTGCTCGGCATGCAGGGTGTACAAGAGCATCGCATCGTTAAGCAAGCTGATGTGCTCATGCTACTCACTGTCCTTGACGAGGACTTTGACTATGAGACGAAGAAAGCGAACTGGGATTATTACTATCCCATCACCGACCATGATTTCGGCTCTTCTCTCACGCCCGCCCTTCACGTCATTCTCGCCAGTGAGCTAGGTCTGATGGACGCTGCCTATGACCTCTTCATGACAGGGGCTCTGGTTGACTTGGAGAACTTGCGCCTCAACACGGCAGAGGGTGTTCACGATGCCTGCTGTGGTGCTGTCTGGCAAGCCACTATTCTCGGCTTTGCCGGTCTGCGCCTCACCGATGATGGCTACACCACCCGTCCCAGTTGGCCCGATGGCTGGACCCGTCTCGCCTTCAAGTTCTGCCACAAAGGCGAACTCTGCTCCGTCGATCTCCGCAAAGCGTAGCGTCAGGCTACATGGCCGGGGTAGCTGCGCGAGCCCGGCCACTACTATACCACGCGAAAGACGCCCGTAGTCGTGTATAGTAGTGGCCGGGCTCGCGCAGCTACCCCGGCCATGCAAAACCCCTACGCGCCCCCGATGAAAAAACGCTATTGACAAAAGGCAAATGACGGGTTATCATATAGCTCGTAACGCCCAGGCGCATTCGTCTAGTGGTTCAGGACGCCGCCCTCTCAAGGCGGAGATCACGGGTTCGACTCCCGTATGCGCTACTCGAAAAAGACAAGGAATCAACCTCCTTGTCTTTTTCTTTTCACCTATCCCCTTCACCCTGGCGAATTTGCTATAATACGGAGTGACACATATATAGACTCTTAGAGAGTTGTGTCTGCATTCGCGCATGAGACACAAACAACAGCGATACAACACATTGTGAAAGGAAGTCCCATGTATAACAAGCTGTTTCTTGGTTTAGCTCTATTTAGCATCCTCACCGTTCTATTGACCGCGTGTGCCATTGTAGACACGGCCAATCAGGCAAATGGCCCGACAGTTCATATGGGAGGAGCAGTATTTATTCAAACCTCCATTACCCTTAAGAAGGGCGATATGCTCAATCTGGTTGATGACTCTTCAGCACAGCACATCATTGTAAATGGTTTCTGGGTGAATGGTGCTCCCAAACCAGGAGCCGAAAGCGGTGCTCCATCGGTCAACAAGACGTATAATGGCAATGATAGTGGGGCAATCGGTCCTTTTAACACGGCTGGTACTTTCCACCTCTACTGTACTATCCATCAAAATATGAATTTGACAGTCACTGTCCAGTGACAACATCCTCAAATGCAGGATACAGGCCATGTTCTGGGAATTGCCTTTCCAGAACATGGCCTGTATGGTAGATATTCTTTTCCTCTGCGTTTATTTCATTGCAATGGTAAGCATATCTCAGGAATAGTACTTTCATGGCAGACATCTGGCAGAAAAGCCGTATGCAAGCCCAGCTATGCTATACTAACGTCAAAGACTCTTAGTATATAAAGGTGATATTTGTTCTATGTGGTGGAAACGGCTTAGCACACACAACTCTTTTTCTACCTATCTCAAATGTGGAGCTATCTTTCTTCTTTTCCTACTCAGCGTGCTGATCGTTGCCTGTGGTGGTAGCGGCACTGACAGTAGTCTCGGCCAGCCAAAAGCGACTATGACTGTTAACCTTGGTCAAGATGGATCGCCGACGCCGACACTGACTGCATATAGCTGTTCTGCTTGGGTGAGCAACACTACCCCTAGCCTGAATACACCTGTCGTGGGGGTTTATGCGAAATATGTCCATAATGTTGATGGAAATCCTCAAGGTGTTGGGCAAGTGCAGGCAACGGCAGTCGTGGATTGGTACGATGGCAACGCTTCCACTATCACTGCTACGACCACGTCCGACGGACTGGCGGTCTTTGCTGTTTCCACAGCTAATAGAGCGGCTGATCTCAATAAAATTGTGCGGGTCACGGTCACGTTTGAGGCATCATCCAATGCTCCATCTTGTACCGTCGATGGCGATCATGCTGCTTACTTTTCTCTGGTAGTTGCTACTGGTACCCCATCACCGGTGGCCGATCCTACTGCCCATGCGATAGGTACACCATGCTTGACGCCAGGACTCACAGGGCAAGCGCTTTCAATACCACCAACATCTGCGCTAACACCTTCGCTACCGACGAAGCACCAAACACCAACGCCAACGCCCATGCCAACACCAACCAGAACGCCGTGCGGTTAGCAAAACTACTCAAGGGAAAAAGATCGGTGATCTAACTCCGGTGAATGCAACGTAGTTCTTCACTAAGGAGCGTAGGTACAAACGTGAGGAGCCAAAAGCCTCGTGTTTGTAGCTGAATAGTCAGTAGAGCGCATCCCACTATGTAGAGCGGTCTGATGGTCGCCTTGATCTTTGTAATGAAATCTTAAGGAGCATGAAGATGACAGCCACACCTCGCGTACATCCCCCTCTTATTTCAAAGGCCAACAATGAGCAGCGACCCAAAGTTGTCATTTGCGGTGGAGGTCTGGCCGGTCTCGCAGCAGCTAAGATGCTCCTTGATAACGGCTTTGCTGTCGAACTACTCGAAGGCCGTGACATTCTCGGTGGCAAGGTTTCTTCCTGGCGAGACAGCGAAGGTGATTGGATTGAAAGTGGGCTGCATGTCTTCTTT
>WNGD01000220.1_pt1 | contig 55856 bp, 38 predicted proteins | sample 5400671 | NCBI WGS metagenome assembly WNGD01 (sample SAMN13153369, study PRJNA577476) | soil metagenome | isolation source: 40 cm soil or saprolite under grassland replicate 2 | place: USA:California | collected 2016-06-15 | reverse complement strand
TGGACAGATACCTCGTTATTCGCACTTAGACTGCGGTCAATGTAGGAATGGCCCAACGCATGGTATAATTCTGCCTTTTCCTCGTTACTCACCCGGCTTTGTTCGGGGAGGCGCTCTGCTGTGTGTGCAATTGCGATGGCTTTATCGAAATTTTTCACTCCATCGTAAGCATAGCTTAAGCGCATAAGGGTAGCAAAGTGATCAGGTCGAAGTCTAAGTGCCTGTTCCAGGCATAAAGTAACCTGCGGGTACTGAGCCAGCTTAAGATGTAATTTGCCCATTGCAAGCCACACATCAAAGTCTTCAGTGAAAAAGGTTTCTGGCGTTTGCAGGTGAAGCTTCAATTTCTGCGCTGCTAGTTTGTAGCGATTACCATCAGCCCTATCCCGTAAGGTTAACTGATCGTACAACAAGCAAAGGTTTGTTTGTTCTTTGGATGTGAGGGAACCGGCATGTAGAAGTAAAGCAATGACTGGCTCTAAGTCTTCGGGTTGTACTGTTCTTCGTTTTTCATGTTCATCATACTGCACATATTGTGAATAAATGATCTTGTCGAGGCTTGTGTCAGATCTTTGCGCGAAAACAAAAAAATTGCGAGATTCGGCAGAATTGGACTTGCTTGTAATACGAGCTTTTTCCACTACCTGGTATCCAGCAGCTTCGAGCGCCTCTTCTAGTTCACCATCAGCGAAATAGTGATAAAACATAGGCAACTCGGACATCGCCTCGTTTGTTTCCCAGCCGTTGCGTTCACCTATGTTGACACCGAGGCCTAAAATACCACCGGGCTTCAATACTCGTTTCCAGGAAGCTAATAAATCAACTACCAGGGCTGGGGGCACATGAATTAACGTGCGTGTGCTCCAGACAGCGTCAAAAGTCTCTTCGGGGGGAAAATGCAGATTTTGTATATCCATTTGTAAGAATTTTCCACCCGGTACACGGTTGCGTGCTCTTTGCAGCACCTCAGCGGAAGTGTCGATCCCTACGATATCAGAACCTCGGGCCATCAGGAAATTTGCTTCCCATCCCGCGCCGCAGCTAATAGCTAAAACATGAGCACGCTGTCTGTATTGCTTTCTGAGTAGTTGTGCGAATATCTCTAGAGGTTCAGCTAGATTAGAGTCATTGAATTGTCTCTCATCATCTATCGAGGTTGTATAATCATAGGTATCAGCGACAATTGTAAGGATCTTATCGAGGTCAATTAGAGGTGATGGAGCATTAACGCCGATGAGGGTTGCTGCCAGCGAACTAGTCGTTGTGAGTAATTTGTTCCGCATTTTTAGCCCCTTGCCAGCTATTCGAATGCATTACTCAAGTTCAATATCTTCTTAGCGCTCTGCCTCTCCATTTTTCAAGTACCGCTTGCTTGAACTGCATTATATGCAATATAAGCTCAGAAATTATTATACTACATTTTCAATCAATTCGCTACGTTTCTAAAAACTCAGTATGTCTGATTTCTTATGATCATTCCCCTCTACAATTGAGAACGCAGAAGGTGCTGATGTATCAAATGGCCTGCTCTTAATCGGCCTTAATAGCGATCTGGCACCCGACGTGGACGTGTTGATTATCCCCAGCACCGACACTGTCGATCGCACCTTTGGCATCCCAGATTCACGCCGCATCTGCCAGCGAGCACTTTGCGATAATGCCTTCCTGCTGTACTCTTGCTTGCGGGAGTGGGAGTTCAGGAGAGCATTTGCTTCCAGTCCTCTTGCAGAGGGTGGTTGTAAGAGATCGTCGTTGCGCCGAGAAACCTTGCCAAGTCCTCGATGGCACTTGTTACCGCCTGGACGGTCTCTCGTGCGATGCGAGTAGAGGGTTCGAAATAAACTGCGTTGATCTCAAGCCGCTTGTGCGTTCGTTCGAGCACCGGATCAATCCGGCCAATCAGTCGATCGCCGGACAAAATTGGCATGACGTAGTACCCGAATCGGCGTTTGTTCCTGGGCGTGTAGATCTCGCTCTGATACGTGAAATCGAAGAGACGGGCTGTCCGCTTACGATCACAGATCAGGTTATCGAACGGGGAGAGAAGAGTTGTTCGAGGTTCCCAGACATTCTTCTCCAACAGATCCAGATTTGGCAACGACGCAGCATGCATGAACCAGGGGCCTGTCAGTTCTTTGTCACGCTCATAAACTCGGACACGCACGAGGTGTCCGGCGGCTTCCAGTTCGGCCAATACCTCGCTGAGGCCGGGGTAGCGGCCGCGTGTAAAGTGCTGAGCAATATCTCGCTCGGTCGCTACTCCTAAGGCGCGCAAGGCTTTCTGGGCGGCACAACGCACCACCTCGCGCTCAGAAAGTGGCTCTTTTGAGGTCCAAGCGGGCAGGCAGCGTTCCGCCAGATCCCACCACTTTTCTATACCTATGCGCCTGGCAACCATGATCTTTCCCTGAGCCCAGAGCAAGCCAAGCATTCTGCCAACATTGCGGCCCCCTGTCCAGCCAGTCGATTGCCAGGCAACCAGAGACGTATCTTTGAAATCCCGGGAACGCAAGGGACCGCGCTGATGCAGCGCGGTGAGGATGGATATTCGCAGGCTCTCATTCTGCTGCATCCAGGCGTTGACTTTCTGCGACCAGGAGTCAGACTCCTGGCCGTATCGCTGCATCATCATCTGGTGGATGGGGTAGTCCTGGGTTAATACAATCGAAGCCGCATGTGCCCAGTACTCGAAGAGCCGACGTTCCTGCCAGAGCAAGGTATTGAGGAGCACAGTATCATATGAGCCGAGGCGACTCCACAACACAAGCAGATGACTGCGGGCCACAACGTTGATGGGATCAAGCTGCAGACAACCCAGCTGACCAATCACGTCCATAATGCCCTCGGTGTCGGCGTTACGTCGCGAACCATCCAGATACTGTGCCGCAATGGCGAGCCGACGGGCCAGGGTCCTAGAAATGACAAGCGTCTCTTTCATTACCATCGTTGATCTCCGAGTCGAACCATCTATATGATACCCCTTTCGTAACTCTTCAGGTTTCTTTGCTCTGGCACCGCCTCTGGCGGCTGGGTGGGGGAGGAAGGCGGGGACACCCCGCACCCCGCCAAGGGGCCTTGCAGGCCCCTTGGAACCCCCTGATGAATCGTTACCCCCTTTCACCGTCAAAGACCTCTGATAGAGCCAAGCACAGACGTTCATGGTGTAAGAGCGTCTTGCTCCCCCCGCCTGCGTAATGTTCTTCGACAAGAGTAAGTCTATCATAGAAAGCGGTTAGAATAGACCCTCATTAGCTGGTCTACCAACTGACATATGGAGGACATAGCGCTCTATACCACGCAGTATCTCTATTGTGAGTGTGCCGCTCTGTGCTGCTACGAGTTTCTCGTGCAAACTCTCAATGGATCTGATCTCTGTGTCGTCAGCAGAGATGACCAGGTCTCCAAACTTGCCACACACATCATGACTCTAATTGGTCAGCAATAAGCTGTGCTAAATGCAACACCCGCATCTTCCTCCCACTTGCATCAACCCCTCCCCTTAAATGCATCAGGCACCCGGGATTATCCGCCACAAGCACCGTCGCCTCTGTACTCTCAGCATTATTCAGCTTATTGTTCATAATGCGCTCCGCCACGTCCCCATGCTCCACCGATGTGGAACCTCCGAACCCGCAACACACATCCGACTGCGGCATCTCCCGCAACTCCAACCCCAACATATCCTGGATGATATGCCGTGCCTCCGACCGTAGCCCAAGACAATTGATCGACTGGCAAGAATCATGATACGTCACGATCACATCGTTGCCTTTGCCATCGCTTTTCCGAACCGGCAGTTGCGTACCATTTGCCAGCAAAACATGATCTACAAAGCTCGCAAAATCCATCACCTTCTCGGCCAATGCCCGCGCACGCTGCAGCCACCCTTGCTGCTGTAGATCCTCAAAGAGCCTGATATAGTCTTGTGTCAGGGTCACAACACAACTTGTCGTGGCGCCAACAATGTAGTCAGCCTTGCTTTCTTCAAGCGCCTGCTCCAGCATTGTAATCGTCTGGCGCGCCATTTTCGTACAATCTACGAGATCACCAGAATTGAGTGCAATCAGGCCGCAGCAGTTTTGCTTCTGCGGAAACGTGACCTGGACACCACTTGCCCTCAGCACTTTAATGGCAGCCTCACCCATTTCAGGAAAAAGACGATCTATCATACAACCCGCGAAGTAGCAGACTGTTACGCCAGACCGCTCTGTACTGGCCTGGCTTGTTCTACTACTCAAAGATGGCGAGAATTTTCCTTTTACCCTATCGCGCAGGGGCTTTATCGCGAAAGCAGGAAGACTGCGCCAGCGTGCGAGTTTCGCTAGCGCACGTACACCAGGGAGCTTGCCAAGTATCCCCAGGCTACGTGTGCTAATGTAGTTGCTGCCTCGTGTCACCGGAAACAGGGCAAAGCTAAAAAATCTCACCGTTATATCAAACAGGCGTGGACGTGCCATCGCTCCAAAGGTCACCTTCTTAAGCCATGGCAACCCCTTCGCCTCAACAACGCGACTACGCACATCCAGGATCAGGTTCGGCAGCGGTATCTCGACGGGACAAACGGTTTCGCAGGCGTTACAGCTTACACACAGGCTCTGCGGTCCCGCATCTGCATCGAGGCCATGATGAAAAGGTGTGACGACTAGTCCAATTGCTCCACTGTAGATATAGCCGAAGACGTGCCCACCCACCTGTTGATAAGGAGGGCAGACGTTGGCACAGGCAGCACAGCGAATACAGCGTAGTGCTTCTTTGAAGCGGGGATCATCGCGCATCTCGCTGCGTCCATTATCAACAAGAACGATATGCATCTCTTTGTCAGGCGTCGCGGGACCAGTGATAAAAGTCGTATAGCTCGTAATTTGCTGGGCAGTGGCACTACGGGCGAGCAGGCGTAACTGCGTCATAGCCTCGGCAAATGTGCCAACAAGCTTATCATAACCAGCCATTACAACATGAACAGGTGGTAGTGACGTCACCAGGCGGCCATTTCCCTCGTTGGTAAGCATCATCACGGTACCGCTTTCAGCAATCAATGCATTTGCTCCACTGATGCCCATACCCGCGTTGAGAAATGATTTACGGTGCTCAACACGAATCACCGCCACCTGCTCGGCAACATTTTCACGCGAAATCTCACGGCCAAGTGCTTCAGTAAGTATACTGCCCACTTGCTGGCGCGTCTTATGAATGATGGGCATAACCATATGCGAGGGACGTTCGTGAGCGAGTTGAGCTACCCATTCACCAAGATCAGTTTCAACAGGAGTGATGCCTCGTGCTTCAAGGTAGAGATTCAACTCGGTCTCTTCGCTCACCATTGTCTTGGATTTGACAATAAGGTCAATGCCCTTGCGCTGACACAGCTCGTAAATATAGCGATTGGCATCCTCTGCTGTACGTGCTTCGTAGATAATCGCTCCTGCAGCTTCTGCCTGGGCCTTAAATTGAGCTATCAGTTCTGCCTGGTGTTCAATCGCATAGTCTTTCGATTTGCGCAGTGTAGCACGCATGTGGGCAAAGCTATAATCAGAACCGTAATCTGCCTCCTCAGAGGCAAAAACTGTTGCGCGTGAGGCACGCCAGGAAGGGGCAAAGCGTTCCAGGGCACGGTGCATGTTTTCGTCGCTGAGTGCCTCCTCCAGGCGTCCTTCAAAAGGCTGATTCTCGTTTGTGGGATTGGCTGTTTCTTCGCTCACAATCTGTTGAGGGGACGTGACTTTATAGTCGCTAGTCATGGCTTTGCCTCATCCTCGTCTGCAACAATAATGACGCACAACGTTTTTGGTCCTTGCACCCCGATAGTAAGCGTGCGCTCAATATCGGCGGTACGACTGGGACCTGTGACAAAAGACATATAATGACGCTGATCAGAACCTACCTTGGTCAGCCGCTGTAAGATCACAGCCGCATCATCAAGCATTGGAACAAGCTTGTCCTCACTCACGAGTACGAAGTGCGTCAGGGTAAGCATACTGACTACTCTGGCTTCGAGCGAGTTTTCAGCGAGGAGTACAGAACCCGTCTCAGCGATAGCAAGTTCCGCGCCAGAAAGGCCGGCAGGAGCATCGGCAACATTGGCTGGACTTCCAGCCTCGCGTATAACAATGCCTTTACTGCTCAATAGCGGAAGTATTGCTCCCCAATGTTGATTTTGACCAAAGTTTGGCGGAACAACAATCTCACTGGCAATCAATGCAGGGTGAGCGGCAATGATCTCTGCGGCCTCTGCCAGACGTGCTACCTGGTGAGACTCACCACCAGTCGAGAAGAGTCGCTGCTGAAAGTATGTGAAAAGATCAGTGTAGGTTGGATGGCCCAATACTATTCCTCCTTCTCCTATCGTCTTGCCTGAACCGCAGGCTAGCTGCTCACATCGCTAGCAGCAGCGTTGACAAGAAGGCTAGGTGCCCAATTCTTCCTGGTTGAACCAGTGCAATCACAGAGCGTTACCTGGTACATGGATACGGGTCAGGTACGTCTCCTGGGATCCGGAAGGGACATCGCAAACCCGCCTGTTGCTCTTAGGTTGAGGCTGTGTCCATCAACTTCTATTTTACAACAGACACTTATCAATATCCCTTCCTGGTCGTGTCGAAGTCAAGTGGCTAAATTCATGCTGATGGAGCTCAGGTCACTTTTAGAGAAGCGCTCATATTGGCGTTGAAGCAGTAGAATAATTGGCCATGTTACAAACAAGGTCATAGAGGGCCAGGAATGCGCAGTAACTACCCAACCGCTGCGCCGATGAGCCTGCCTATACCGAATGTAATGCCTGCTGCCAGTAAGCCAAGGAGTATTTGTCGCCCACCCGATTTCCAGAGTGGGGAGCCAGCGGTCAAGCTTACGCCTGCACCTATACCGAATAAGCCAATCACGCTGAGGATTAAACTGATGACAACTGCTGTGAATCCACTGATGAAAATAAACGGGAAGACTGGAATAATCGCTCCAATCGCGAAGAGGAAAAACGATGTTATAGCTGCTCCCCAAGCAGAGCCACCGAGGTCTTTTGGGTCAATGCCCAGCTCTTCTCGTGCGAGCGTATCAAGCGCGGTATTGCTCTGTTGCATCAGGTTGGCGGCAAGCTCATTCGCGGTTTTCTCATCTATACCTTTCGATTGATAAATCAGTGCTAACTCTTCCTGTTCTTCATCGGGGACATTTTTCAGTTCTTCGCGCTCGATAGCGACCTGGTGAAGGTTGAGTTCACGCGCACTCTGTACAGAGACCCACTCACCAATGGACATGGAGAACGCGCCCGCTAGCAATCCCGCCAAGCCGGAGATAAGAATGGCATGACCCGCAAGCGTCGCACCTGCGACACCCATCACCAGGCTGAGATTCGAGGTTAGTCCGTCACTTGCACCCAGTACGGCGGCACGTAGCTCGTTGCCCCCTGCACTGCGGTGACGACCCTCAAACTGAGCGAGCGAAGGACCAGTAATGCCGCCCCTGGTCGAAGATTGCAAATAGCTAAACAGGCGAGCATGCGAGCGCTCGTCGGTCGGCAGACCAGCATTGACGGCCTCTGGTTGGGAATCATAGTCATAAACAGCATTGTTTTCCATCGAAGAAACAGTGGATAGCACCGCGCTTGTACCAAAGCGTTTAGCTATCCATACTAATGTCCTGATGCGCCAGTTCGGGGTATAGGTTGGCGGTGTTTCACCTGCGTCGATCAGATAATCTTTCCAGAGATCCGAGTGCCGCTGTTCAATGCTAGCAATCCGCCGGTATAGTTCTGCCAGGTGGGCATCACTCTCAGTTTCGGCAAGCATACGGTAAAGATACACTCCTTCTTGCTCAGAAAGATAGTTCTCTCGGTAGCGCGCGATGTCGCTGCTGGTAGGTTTGTCACTCTTAGTATCCTTAAGAGCCATAATTACCTCCAAGGGCATATTGCGTAGATATCAAGACCGATAACCTTCCCTTAAGTATACGATACCTGCTGTTACAGGCTGCTACTGATCGAGCATCGTCGCCATTCTCTGCCCGCCTCCAACTGCATATATAATGCCACCCCACAGATGAGCAAGGAATAAAGGTTCATAATAGCTTTCTGAGGTATGACCCAATGCTGTATACCAGGCACGTCCACCATCATACTCGTGATACCAGGCAATGGGATGGTCAGCGCCCATCGTCCCACCACTGTACGTACTCTCATCTAGAGTCATCAGTACACTGACTCTCCCACGAGGATTTGAAGCAAAGTTGTACCACTCATCAGTACGCACCCACATGCCCGGTAGCATAGCGGTTGATGGATGGGTTCTATCAACGACGTGAATGGTCGCCTGTACGACCTTCGAGTGTCCATGGATGCGGTCGAAGTACGCGCCTACCAATCCACCGTACCAGGGCCAGTTGTATTCAGTATCGCTGGCAGAGTGAACGCCCACATACCCTCCACCGCCCCGAATATAGCGTTCAAATGCTGCTTGCTGGCTATCATCGAGTATTTCACCAGTAGTAAGTAGGAAAACAACGGCAACGTAATGTGCCAGATTTGCATCAGTAAAAGCCGTCGCATCTTCCGTAAAGTCGATCACGAAGCTATGTTCGGTAGCCAGCTTTTGGAGCGCTATTTTCCCATCCTTGATCGAGGCATGGCGAAATCCGCCCGTTTTGGAAAAAACGAGCAACCTCTTGTGGCATGCATTAACCGTTGGGGAACCACTGATGTGAGTACCGGCCTGATGCCCGCTGCAATCGACCTGAGATACGGTCGTGGCGGGTCCATGCACAGGACCACAGTCGACAAGCGTCAATAATGCTACCGAAAACACTAGTAGGAGAACCAGCGTGATCAGCCAATTCTTTTTAAACATCGTTTACTTACTCGAGAGACCTGGATTCTCTTCAACAAAATCCCGAGCCTTTTTCAAGTTTTCACTCCTCGAGATATCCTTGCGAAACGCAGTGCGCCATGTCTCTACTGTTGTGGCCGATAAGGACCCGCAATGTGCTCGAAGCGTGGACGATAACGTGTTGGGTGATAGTCTTCAGGGTCAACACGCCGCGCAGGCAGATCTTTGCCAGGGATATCAGTACTTATAAAAGCGCCATCGCGGTGGGCCGCCATAACACCATGTATGCCTGATTCAAGCTGGCTCATAACTAGATTGGCATAATAGATTGCCATATGTTTGTCATAGACATCTGGTTCGCCGCTGCGCAGGAAATAAGTCAGGTCAATTGCCAGGAAGCGTACTCCTGGCAAGCGACGGGTAAGTTCATCAGCCAGGAACTCAGCCACGTTAACTTTTTTTCGATGTCCATAAGCATCAGGATGCCCGACTTCCGGTACAGGTACGCCAAGGTTCGCTCCCTCTGAGAGTACTACAGTTGAATAGCTGAGTGGATTCTGCCGATCATGTGTGATTAGCTCGGCCAGAATGTCAATGTTAGCAGGTACCTCGGGGATCAAAAGGCGATCAGCCCAGGAAACGATGGCTGTCTCCAGTGCTGTGAAGCCAGCATCGCGACCGAACATGCGGAAAAGGATGGTCTCACTATGGGACCCAGCAGTTGAGCGGATACGGTTGATAAATTCTCCCGCCCGGTTAATTGCTGTTTGGAAACCGATGCAGTAGTCAGTCCCATGCACATCATTATCCATGGTCTTGGGAATCCCCCAGATTGGAACTCCTTTTGCAGAGAGGATGGAACCATAACTCAAGGTATCATCCCCACCAATAACTACCAGGCCATCCAATTCAAGAAAGCTCAAGTTCGCCAACACCTCATCCGTGAGATCAACATACTCACTTGAGGCACGGCCGCCGACATGAGATTGTAGGTGAGGTGGAAGATCACCCACAAGCACACGTGCGGGATTGGTACGGGAGGATTGCAGGATGGTTCCACCCTCCCTGTCGATGGGGCGGGTGTTTAGTCTATTCAAAGGCATCAGATAGCAGTCTTGCCAGGTGCTAGGTTTCTCAGCATCGAAGATCAGGGAGTCAATGCTACGTGATCGATCGATGTAGCTAATGCCTTTCCACCCTGCACGCAGACCCACCACACGGATACCCATCGGTTCCGCACGATAGACCAGCGCCTTAATTGCAGCGTTTAATCCTGGTACGTCACCACCGCCAGTGAGTACGCCTAGTGAACGAATTGGTTTTAGTATCTGTCCTGGCATTGTATGTTCCCTTTCTTGCTTATGTTTTTTCTCACAAAATAGTATCACATAACGGAGTATTTCAGGCAACTACTTATTGACAGGCTGGTTAAAACAATGCATACTGCCTACAAAGAAGAACAGAGCATGGGTGACGACAGCGTGTCTTGCAATCAGACAGGAAGCGTAAACAGCCATGAGCCAGAAAACAAAACCGCGCATTCGAGGTATTCCCCAGACCACGCTACGCCGCCTACGCAGCATTCCGACATACTTCTTTCTGATCTGGCGATGGACGTGGTGGTTCTATGCGTTGTTCTGGATAATGCTAGCGCCTCAAAAACCAACACCTCTAATATTGTTTCTCCTGACCATAACTTTTATACAGTCATTAGTAGTCACCTTCTACGCCCCCGTCTTCAAAATATTCCTACCCGGCTTTCCGAGGAAGAATAAGGAAAATACACCAGGACAACCTAAAGAGCAACAGGCGAAGCGGGAGAGGCGCATCATATGGGAACGCAAACGTCCACAACCACTCGCCACAGATGAAGAGCCAGAGATACTGCCTCCATTGGCCCGATCAAGTAATCCGTACAAAAATATCGCTATCTATGGCTTGGATGTGATCATCTGTGGACTAGTCATGTATTTTAGCGCCATCTATGGAACTCCTCCTTTTGGTGACGGATCACCATTCTACCGCTACGGTTTCTCAACAGTTTTTGTTGCAGGGTTTACTTTTCGTTATCGCGGTGGTTTAGCGGCGGCAATCGGCTATGATCTATTTGTCTTGCTCGGATTGTTCATTCCACCACCTATGGCACAGCTGCCTTATACCCTAAAAGTGCAGGATCTGTTAGGCTCAATATTAGATGTTCTGCTCGTAGCCATCTTTACCGCTTACATAGCTACGTTGCTAAACAGCGTTACGCGAACTAAGAGGCATGACCAGGACAGCTTACGCAGACAACGGTCTTTGTTGCGAGTAAGCGAGACGTTGGTAGCTGGGGCCAGCAATAGCCAACAACTCTTGCAACAAAGTGTTAAACAGATACGTCAAGGCGGTCACTTTGAGCATCTGATAATAGCCCTGCTTAACTACAGAGGAGAGAGTAACAGTCCACGGCCACAAATCGACACGTACGTGGAGTCAGGCAGAATTGAGGCAATACCACGTGATACGAGCGAGTTGTTAGTAGCACAAGTGGTGCAATCAGGAGAAAAGCTGCTCGCCTTTGAGCCGCTAGACGCGGAGGGACAAGAAGAATCTGTTGGCATAGCTCGTTTCTACCAGCCTTTTTCCAAAGAGGAGCATGTGTACATGGTATTAGGAGCCGAAAGCACACGGAAAACGCCATTTGAAGAGAGGCAAGAGAACTTCTTGAAAATCGTAGGAACACTACTGGCCGTAGCGCTGGAGAACGTGCGCCTGACTGAACAGACTGCCGACCTGGCGGCAGCTGCAGAACGCGGGCGGATCGCACGTGAGATTCACGACGGCATCGCTCAACTCATCTATATGTTGAGTTTAAACAGCGAAACATGTGCGGCTCTCCTGAAGCGTCTAGCTGACGCCTCTCCTGAAGAGACGTTGATGTTAGAGCCTGTAGCCGAGCGGCTGGATAAGCTAGTGACTATCTCGAAGCAAGCGTTGTGGGAGACTCGCCACTATATGTTTACCCTGAAACCATTGATGAGAGGCACCTCCACTCTGACACAGATGCTGACCAACCAATTACGCGAGTTTGAAACGATCAGTGGATTGCCAGCACGTTTAGTAGTCGAAGGTATCGAAGCATCGCCAAACGGAGATCAAAGGCGTGCACGCAAGACAGCACAGGTGGGAACCGCTATTTTCCGTATTACCCAGGAAGCACTCACCAATGCTTATAAGCACGCTGGTGCAACTCAGATCCAGGTATACCTGCACCATTTACCGCAATTCGTTGAAGTCGAGATAAGCGATGACGGTATAGGCTTTTATGCAGCACTCCATAGCTATCATCTTGGGGCCAACGGAGAACAACAGCGCATCTATTCAGGTCATGGCATGCGAGGGATGCTTGAGCGAGCTGAAGAATTAGGCGGAACGTTTGAAGTGAGGCAAATACCCACAGGAGGCACCAGTGTCCTGGCACGCATTCCCATCTAAGGAGGCAATATGGCAAAAATACGCATTATGATTGTAGACGATCACGAAGTAGTACGCCTGGGCATGCGTGCCGCATTCGAGGCAGAGCCAGATCTCGCCGTGGTCGGAGAAGCAAGTAATGGATCGGAAGCCCTGGCCAAGATGGCTGTGTTGGATCCACAACTGATTCTCATGGATGTGCGTATGGAGAAAATGAATGGCATCGAGGCATGCCGCGAGATTAAAAGTCGCTACCCCGATGTGCACATCCTGATGATTACTTCCTATACTGACGATGACGCTGTAATCTCGTCGATTCTCGCTGGGGCCAGTGGTTACCTGCTAAAGCATTTAAGCCGAGCCGAGCTATTGCGTTCAATACGCCTAGTAGCCTCGGGCCAATCACTGATCGATGCCAATGCTACCAGACAGGCCATGGAGCGCCTGGCGCAGATGCCAGGGAACGAGCTCACCGAGCGCGAACGTGAAGTGCTAACGCTGGTGGCACGCGGCTATACCAACAAACAGATTGCCGATACGTTATACGTCAGTGAAAAGACCGCGCGTAACCATGTCAGCCATATCCTGGATAAATTGGGACTCTCGCGGCGCAGCGAGGCGGCGGCATTTGCCGTCGAGCATAAACTTGTGCCACCACGCGAGCAGCAAAAAGACGATATGTAAGGATCCGATTAATCGTGCCCATAGTGGAGTAGGCCAACAACCCGAGCAGGTGCATGATTGCTGCCTTCCCAGCACTAAGGCTCAGTAAAAGTCTTTCGCGGTAAATACTGCCCACCACCCTTGCCACCGACATATTCGCCGTCTCGTACAATCACCTTTCCTCGCAGGAGCACTATAGCGGGTACTCCTTGAACGCGCATGCCTTCATAGGGAGTGTAATCGACACGTTGATGCTGGGTCGCGGCGCTAATCGTCATTGTCCGATCAGGGTCAAAAAAAACCAGGTCGGCATCACTTCCAGGGGAAATAGTCCCTTTACGGGGGAAAAGCCCGAAGAGTTTGGCTGGCATGGTCGAAACCAGGTCCACGAAATGCTGTATAGCCAGTTTTCCCTTGCGCACACCATCGTACATCAGAATGACGCGATGCTCTACCCCTGGCAGGCCGTTGGGTATCCTGGTGAAATCATGCAAGCCCAGTTCTTTCTGCCCATGATAATTAAAGGGTGCATGATCGGTAGAAACCACCTGAAGTTCGCGCCGTTGTAAACCCACCCAGAGCGCCTCGTTGTCTGCATCACTGCGTATAGGTGGGGTACAGACGTATTTAGCTCCTTCAAAACCTGGAGCGGTATAGCAGCTGTCATCGAGGTAAAGATATTGCGGGCACGTCTCTCCCCAGACGGGTAATCCCTTGACGCGGGCAGCGGCTACAGCATGCAGTGAATGGGCACAACTGACATGTACGACATAGAGCGGCGCTTCCGTCAGTGTCGCCAGCATGATGGCGCGCTGCGCAGCCTCGCCCTCCAGGATAGCTGGGCGCGTGTGGGCGTGATAGATCGGGGCAGTATGACCAGCGGCTAGGGCCTCGCGAACTATGAAGTCGATAGTAATACCATTCTCGGCGTGTACCATTACCAGACCTCCCAGACGAGCCGAACGACGCAGCACACGATAAATCGTCTCATCATCGACCATGAAGGTGCCTGGGTAGGCCATTAACAGTTTAAAGGTCGTCACACCCTCGGCAATCATCTCATCCATCGCCGTTTCTGGAGCAGAGGGAAGATCGGTGATCGTGATGTGAAAGCCATAATCGATAACGGCCTTCCCCCCCGCTTTACGATGCCAGGATTGGAGGGCTTCAGCCAGGCTATGCCCGCGTTGTTGATTAGCGAAATCGATGATGGTGGTGGTGCCACCACAGGCGGCTGCTATCGTACCCGACTCGAAGTCATCGCTGGCAACAGTTGTAGGCAACGACAGTTCTATATGTGTATGCACATCAATAGCGCCAGGGAAGATATATTTTCCCTGAGCGTCAAGTATTGTGTCGATTTGCAGCGAGGCGAAGGTTCCAGGCGAACCAACTGCGGCGATTTGCTCATCCTCGATGAGTATGTCACCTAGAAAATCATCAGTTGCGGTGATGATGTGGCCATTGGTGATGAGTGTACGCATAGATGTCCCCCTTAATCAAATTAATACAATGAACTCTGTTACGAAAGAGCATACACCCTTAGATTACTATACACCACTTCGGTCCGGATTCTACCATCGCTGGCAGCGAGAAAAGCAATCACACCCAACGTGTAGTTTGCATCAGTCAAACGGGTAAGATATACCCCATTGGCATAGAAAAAAAGGCTACTTCCTCGTGCAATAACCTGCAACATATTGCTAGCAGTATTACCTCGCAACAAGGCTGAAGAAACCGTCCAATTCTGCAAAGGAGTGAGACTCACATTAAAACGCTGAGAAGTCGAAATCCTATACATGCCTGCACTGTTTATCTCGAACAAATAGCCGGCATACTCATTGAAAAAATCAGTGTTGACGCGGAAGAAAAGGCCTCCTGATTGCCCGCTGATAATACGCATATTAACTGTGATCGCTGCATTCTGGTAGCTAATTGCGGACTCTCTGCACCCATGCAGATTGATCCCTTCTTTGACATGATAGCCATCCGTGGCGAATGCGCAATGGCTATCCTGGTCCCAATTCGCCGCCAACGTACCTGGGTTGTTTGCATTATTCAATGCATCCTGGTAAATAGGCTTGCCGGTAGTGGCAGTTTGTATCACCCCAGCCGTAGCGCTGGCTTTGGCCTCGGCTGTAACAGTCATACCAGCAATGGCGGTGGCGGTTTCCCTGACTCGGGCCGTGGCAGTAGCAGCCTGAACGGCTATCGCTGTGGCCGTTAAATTTGGTGTTGCCGTGGGAGCATTCGTCTGAGATCGTATTCCAGCAGTCGTCGAGAGCTGAACAGCCCCATTACCATGGTTGTCCGCATTGTTCAAATGAGGAAGAACGATTGAGACAATCGAGACACCGAGTAATAACAGCGCTAAAAGTGCCAGTATAACAGCCAACCAGCGCCGACGACGCGACTGCCTGGGCATGGGACTCGGCGGCCTTTGCATTGGTGGTAATGGAGGCTGTGGCGTGTCTGCTCTCACAACCGAAGTATCAAGGCCACTTTGTGGTACGTAATTCTGGTTATCTTCGGTCGCATTTGCCAGCGATGACGGTCTGACCGTTGGGTTAACCGAAGACGCTGGCGGTAAAGGTGAGAGCACAACCTGCTCGTTTCCACCGACTGAGGCAACAACTTCAGGTTGTCCCATACTGTGGATATCACCAGGCTTCAGCAGCGTGTTTTTGTTACTGGCATCTACTGCGCGACAAAACGCCTCCGCTAACTCGATAGCGCTAGCATAGCGCTGTTCTGGCTTCTTCTCTAATGCCTTGTAGATGACTTGTTCGACCTGCGATGAAATATGTGGAGCAATACTTCGTGGCGAGGGAGGACGTTGGTACATATGCATCGATACCACCACGAGCTGATTTTCAGCTGTAAAAGGCAGACGGCCCGTCACCATCTCATAGAGTAACACGCCCAGAGAATAGAGGTCGCTGCGGGCTTCAGCTCTGCGATCTGCTTCGAACAGTTCTGGCGCAACGTAATCGACCGTACCAAGCACATCGCCTGTGCTGGTAAGTTGTGTCTCATCGCTAGTTATACGAGCAATACCAAAGTCAGTAAGATAGCATTCGCCATCTGCATCAATTAGCACATTCGAAGATTTGATATCACGATGAATGATGCCCTGGCTATGAATGTAGTCAAGGGCATTAGCGATTTCTCGTATACAGTGGCAGGCTTCCTGGAGGGAGAGTGGTGAGCGACGAATACGAGCGCGTAGCGTGCCTCCTTCCAAAAAGGGCATCACAATATAGTAGCGGCTATCGCCATCTAACTGGCATTGACCGGAGTCGATGATTGGCACAAGATGCTCATGGCGTAATGAGGCCATCACGCGTGCTTCACGAATGAAGCGACGCAGCATGTTTTCATCTTCGCGCTTAAAGACTTTGACGGCTACTTTCCGTTGAAATTGTAGATCTTGAGCCTCGTAAACATTGGCCATTCCACCCTTGCCAATCACCCTTCGCAATTCATAACGATCAAGGATTTGCCCCTCCAGTAATGCCATTCGAATTTGTCTCCAGGTACCAGCGTTTAACGATCGAGATCGAGACGACCACAAGAGTATACTCTTACTTTGCAGAGCGATACAGGCCGGATCGTTCCCCTTTGGTCGCCCTGCTATGGTCACGCGTACATTAAGATATCCCTATATAGAATCAACTACAGTACCGGCCACTTTGGTTTAATCTCAATACCTGAACGTGCATAGAGAGCCTCTGCATTTTTGCGAGCCTGCTGCATCACCTCATCCTCATTCATTGTCAGCAAATGACCCTGCTCAACCACAATCCGCCCATCAACAACGACTGTGTCAACCTCTCCACCTGTAGCTGCATAAACCAGCGATGAGATGGGATTTGGTGAGGGTGTTGTATGCAAGCGATCCAGATCGATGACTACAAGGTCAGCCTTCTTACCTACCTCCAACGAGCCAATTTCATGTTCCAAGCCAAGTGCACGTGCTCCGTTGATCGTTGCTATCTCCAGGACAGTCTCCGCAGGAACAATTAACGGGTCGTTGGTGACGGCTTTGTGAATAATGGCAACCAGTTTCATCTCTCGAATCAGGTCGTAGTCATTATTGCTGGGACCACCATCACATCCAAGTGCAACGTTCACACCGCTGGCAAGCATCTGTGGAACTTTGCAGACACCGGAGGCAAGTTTGCTATTCGAGGAAGGATTGTGAGAAACATTGGTGCGCGTTTGGGCGAGTTTATCGATATCAGTCTGGGTGAGCCAGACCATGTGTACCAGCACTGTTTTAGGGCCGAGCAGCCCCACGCTCTCAGCATAGTAGACCGGAGAAAGCCCATAATGCTCGTTGAGGAAGATTTTGTCAGCCTCGACTTCAGCCAGGTGCATGGTGATACCCATATCGCGCTGGCGTGCATAGTCACTCATTTCGCGATAGAGTTCGGAGGTAACGCCACCGGGTGTACGCGGGCCAAACCAGACGTGAATGCGATCATTGGCCGCGCCGTTCCATTTCCTATGCATATCAAGCACACCAAAGAGACTCATTTCGCGGCTCTCAACCATGCCTGGATGCATTGAGTTGCTCTGCGTAGCGTAGGTGCCAATATCCATCACGATACCCGCTAGGCAGGCGCGGATACCGCTTTCAACGACAGCCTTTGCAATACCATCGAAGCCATAGCGATGAGCCAGCATCGATTCGAGGAATGTCGTAGTGCCCGATTTGAGCATTTCGGCAATACACAGGCGAGCACTGACATATCCATCATCCTGCGTGAAATTGCCTTGCAAGACCCACACACGATCGCAGAGCCATTGTATGAGCGCCATATCATCGGCACATCCACGAATCAATGCCTGGGCAAGATGTACATGCGTATCGATAAGTCCAGGCAGGATAAGTTTCCCTTTCACATCTATCACTTCATCGTCATGATATTGCTGGAGTAGCGTATCAGATTTACCTATAGCGATAATGCGGTTACCACGGATCGCGATTGCACTATCAGTGATGATATCTCGCGTGGGGTTCATGGTAATGATGGTGGCATTGGTGAAAAGCATGGCGGACGATCTCCTGTCGTTGACAGATTTAAATACTTTTGCAAGTTAAAGACCCTGATAGTCATGCGGCAAATATAGCATGAAAAGGTCCTACGCTCAACTGCTTAAAGGTTTAATTTATCGCCCACCCATTGTGAGAGCCATAATTGCATTCTGTGCATGCATGCGGTTTTCGGCTTGATCATATACTACCGATTGTGGTCCATCGATAACAGCGTCAGTCACTTCGATGCCCCGGTCAGCCGGAAGACAATGCATGTAAATAGCGTCCTCTTTGGCCAAGGACATGCGACGCTCATCGCAGATCCAATGTTCATATTGACGGATGGTATCAACGAGCTTTGCCGGGTCATTTACCGATACCAGAGGTCCCCAGCTCTTGGGATACACGATATCGGCACCAACGAACGCTTCATCCATATCATGGACAACCTTAAAGCTACCACCCGTTTTACGCGCGTTGCCGGCAGCAGTGTCCAAGATCGCTGGCATCAATTCGAACTCAGGGGGATGGGCAAGCACGACATCAGCGCCGAATTGCGTGAAGAGTTCAATAACCGATTGGGGCAACGAGAGCGGCTTGGTATAAGATTTAGCATAGGCCCATGACATTACCACTTTTTTACGGCGTACATCTCCTTTCTTCTCGATACAGGTCATGAGGTCGGCTATAGCCTGGCACGGGTGGTAAATGTCGCACTGCATGTTGATTACAGGGACGCTAGCATGTTCTGCCACATCTCTCAGATATTTATTCCCCTCGCCCCAATCACAATGACGAATGGCGATACCGTGTCCATATGAAGAGAGAATTTTGCCAATCTCTTTAGGGGTATCTCCATGCGAGATTTGCATTTTGTCCGGCTCTAAAAATATAGCATGGCCTCCCAGGCGCGTCATACCCGCTTCGAAAGAGTTGCGTGTGCGTGTCGAAGAAAAGAAAAAGAGCATAAACAGGGTTTTGTCCTTGAGTAAAGGGGTCGGTAAGTCAAGTCCCCATTTCATTTTGAGGTCGAAGGCGAGATGCAGCACGGTTTCCAGTTCCTCTCTGGTCCATTCCTGTGTGCTAATGAAGTCCCTGCCACGCAAATTGGTTTTCATTTTAATAGATCCTTTCTAATCTGGTAAAATCCAAGTTCCCGTCTGTCCTGCAAGGGCTTTGCCAATCGTCTCGGGCTTGGTAATCAGAGCAGCATGCCCACCTCGTTCGAAATAGTTAATGATAGCTTTGACCTTTGGGCCCATACTACCCTTGGCAAAATGACCCTCCTCGTAGTACCTCTTAGCCTCACCAAGCGTAATGCGATCCAGATCAAGCTGGTTGGGCTTTTTGTAGTTCAGAGCGGCTTTCTCTACAGCAGTGGAAATCAGCAAGAGGTCAGCGTTCAATACGCTGGCTAACAAGCTGGAAGCAAGGTCTTTATCGATGACACCCTCAACACCTGCGAGATTCCCAGCTTCGTCACGCACGACCGGAATACCACCACCACCAACAGCAACTACAATAAAGCCATTTTTGATCAACCTATCGATGGCGTCACGTTCGATGATCTCCCTGGGGATCGGCGAGGGCACAACTCTACGCCAGCCTCGCCCGGCATCCTCAACCATCACCCAGCCATCTTTGTTCATCTTCATCCGTGCTTCCTCTTCCGTATAAAATGAACCGATGGGTTTGCTGGGATTCCGCATGGCCGGATCTTTACTATCTACAAGTACCTGCGTGACGACAGTTGCGCATTGGCGTTGAATACCCCGGCGCAAAAATTCATTGTAAAGCGATTGTTGAATCATGTAACCAATAGCGCCTTGAGTATCTGCACCGCAAGAATCGAGTGGCACAGTATGTAGCACATTCCTTGCAAGTTCTGAGCGCAGCAGAATGAATCCCACCTGCGGCCCGTTACCGTGAGTGATGACAACATTCCAGCCCTGCTCGATCATCTCAGCAATATGTACCGCTGTCTCGCGCACCGCATTGAACTGGTCAGGCACGCTCTGGTGAGCCTCGTCTTTGATTAAAGAGTTACCGCCAATGGCAACAACAGCTAATTTACTCACAGCACCTCCACAATGCTATGTAGGGTGACCCTCGTGGTCGCCCGGCCAGCATAACAGCTAATTTACTCATCTAGCATCCTCCAGGAATAGCGGCAGCATAGCATAGAAATCGGCGCATTGCGCAACCTCATCGGCAGGAACCTGGTCGAGTGTTGTATGCGCCCAATGCTCCTCACCCGGACCAAAGCCAATCGTCGGGATACTCGCCTTGCCCATCCAGTAGGTGGCATTCGTTGAAAAGACCCACTTACCGGTTTTCGCAGGCCGACTGTAGCAGCTTTCAAAGGTGGCCTTGCCAGCCTGTACGTAGGGATGGTCTTCTGCTAATTCCCATGCCGGGAATATTTTCTCAACGGGGAAGACAAAGCCCGTATAGCTCGGCTCTGCATAGATCGGCACGACGATCTCAGCCAGACGAGCATTGGGTAAGGCACGCAGTTCATTCAGCACAACTTCTTTCGTCTCGGCGGGGTGCATACGACGATCAAGATAGATGGAACATTCATCGGGAACGGCATTAAGCGAGACACTATGCGTGCTGATACTGGTGACTGTAATAGAGCCAGGACCAAGAAATGGATCCGGGCGACTCTTTAACTCTTGGTGAAGTTGCTCGACCCCTTGAACAAATGGGATGGCCTTGTAAAGCGCGTTGTCCCCGCGTTCAGGAGCGCTGGCATGACAACTACGCCCTTTGAAGGTAACACTTACCTCGGTACGCCCACGGTGACCGCGATATATTTCCATGTTGGTGGATTCGCCGATTACCACGTAATCAGGACGAATTTCCTCATACTCTACAAGAGCATTCCCGGCGATGCCATCGCACCATTCTTCCATGTTGCCAAAATAATAGAGCGTCCAGTGTTTCATCAGACCCAGCTTTTTCAGGGTGGCCATCGCATAGATCATGGGCGGAGTAGAACATTTCTCATCACCAGCACCAAGGCCGTAGATGATACCATTCTCGAACTTACCCTTAAAGGGGTCCCATTGCCATTGAGCAGCATCAGCAACCCCGACCGTATCTATGTGGCTATCGTAGAGCAAAATACGGGGACCACTGCCAATGCGCCCCAGAATATTTCCCATAGAATCACGCCGCACCTCGTCAAAGCCAAGATCGGCCATGCGTGCACCTATTGCATCTCCCACCGGGCCAATCTGGCTATCAAAGCTTGGAATGGCGATGATATCACGCAGGAACTGGATCATGGTTGTATGATCCTTTGCCAGTTCTTGCTGGACGGCGGTTTGCACTTCACGGATCTTCATAAATACCCTTTCCTAAAATATTGAATAGTGATCTATCCCACTCCCTACATCCTGTTCCAAAGAGCCTGTGAAAGCTCTTTTGCTCGTGCGTGAATACGCGCTTCATCAATAGTGAGCAACTGGCGATTACGCATCAACCAACGACCAGCAACCATGGTAGAGTTTACCTGGTTTGCATCCATGCCAAAGATCAGGTGCCAAGGGAAATTCCCGCTGGTGAGCGGCGTTGGCGGCAGGTAATCGAGCAGGACAAGGTCAGCGGCAGCGCCCACACACAGTTCACCTACACGCGGGAAATCGTTACAGAACGGGCCGAAGACGGCATCCAAAATGCGGGCATTGTGCTGAAACGCCAGGTTCAAAACCAGGTCACCAGGCATTACCCGCGGATCTTCGAGCGCCAATTTGTGCAGCAGGTATGCGGCCTTCATCTCCTGCATCATATTCATGCTGAAACCATCGTTGCCCAAGCCGACATTCACTCCAGCGCGTACCATCTCCTCAATGGGTGCTCGTCCCACGGCATTGTTCATATTGGAGCGGGGGTTATGTACGCTATTGGTGTGGGTTTCGGCCAGGCGACTAATTTCACCACTACGCACGTGGACACAATGCGCAGCAATACTGTGCGGGCCCAGGATGCGATCTGCTTCTAAACGATCCACTACACGCATACCGTAGCGTGTGGTGCTATCCCTCTCATCGGAGACATCCTCGGCGACATGAATATGAAAGCCAACTCCCAGTTCGGCGCCACCCGCTGCGCAGCGTTCAAGTGTGGAAGTACTTAGCGTGAAAGACGCATGCAGACCATAATTCGCAGCAATCATGCCAGCCTCCGCCTGTTTTCGGCGTTTAGCGCGAAGCGAACGGATGAAGCGTTCATTCTCGCGGATGCCATCTGTGACTACATTAAGGCCATCACGATCGGAGACTTCATAAGCCAGGCAAGCGCGAATGCCGGCCTGCTCAACAGCATCAGCGATGACATCCAAGCTTCCTTCTATTGCATTTGGACTGGCATGGTGATCGACGACGCAGGTTGTCCCGTTACGGATAGCATCGACCATAAACATTTCAGCGCTGGATCGAGTATCCTCCAAGGTCAGGAGTTTATCGAGCCGCCACCATAGACGCTCGAGGATTTCTGGGAAGTTACGCGGTGGCTCGCCCGCAATAGCCATACCACGGGCGAATGCGCCATAAAAATGGGTGTGCGTGCAAAGGAAGCCGGGCATGATTAAGCCATCGTTTACATCAACGTATTGGGCATCTGGATGCTGCTGGCGCAGTATACCATCTGTGTCGATTGCAGCAATACGAGCATCACGTACCAGTATTGCCCCATGTTCGATGAGCTGGTTTTGTGCGCCAAGCGTGACAACGGTTCCGTTGCCGATGAGGATGTCTGTCATTGAATTCCCATCCTTAATCTTCTCTTCGATCATGCTAACAATGCCTTCACAGGAGATCAGATCAAGTGTTTCAAGACTGCTTTTCTGACCATTTCCATCCCCTCTGACCCTTTCTCAACTGGTACAACACTGCCTGCACTTCCCACAACAGCATCAATACTCTTCAAACCGCTTCCCGTTACTAGCAGAACAACATGCTCATCTCGTGCAACCCTACCTTCGTCAAGAAGGCGAAGCAGGCCAGCATAGCTAGCTGCACCAGACGGCTCGGCAAAGATACCTGTCAGCCTGGCAAGCTCTTTCTCAGCCGCGAGAATCTCTTCATCAGAGACGGTAACCCCAAAGCCGCCACTTTCACGAATAATCTTTACCGCCATTGCCCCATTACGGGGTAAACCAACAGAGATACCATCTGCTATCGTCTGCGCTGGATAAGGCCGTACGACACCATCCCCCTCTAGGGCACGCGCAATCGCAGGTGAGCCCTCAGCCTGTATTGCGATCATGCGCGGGATATGCTCGATCATCCCCAGGCTGTAAAGGTCTTCAAAACCACGATAGACGCCACTGATAATACAACCATCGCCAGTGGGAACGAGTATGCTGTCGGGAACCTGCCAATCCAGTTGTTCGGCAATCTCTAAGCCAACAGTCTTCTTGCCTTCAACAAGGTAGGGATTGTAGCCCGTGTTGCGGTTGTACCAGCCAAAGATGTTGCAGGCCTCGATGCACAGATCAAATGCATCATCGTAGCTGCCCTGCACTGCAAAGACGGTCGCGCCACACATGAGTAGTTGCACAACCTTGGCACGTGGCGCGTTGTGAGGTACGAAAATATAGCACGGTAGACCCATTGAGGCTGCCTGCACAGCCAATGATGATGCAGCATTTCCCGTGGAAGCACAGGCAACAGTCTTCCCCTCCGCCAGCATTATGGCAATGATACTAGCCCGATCTTTGAGCGAGGCGCTGGGATTGCGCGTGTCGTCTTTGAGCCAGAGGCCTTTCATCCCCAAATAAGCCCTCAGCCGTTTCACAGCATAAAGCGGCGTACCACCAATCGCCAGCGGCGGCGTATCTGTACGACTATAAGAAATCGGTAGCAGCGCACGATAACGCCACATTGTAGGATCATGCTCTTCTGCCAATAGAGCGCGGCTTATGTGCTGAGCAACCTGCTCGTAGTCATAGTGGACTTCGAGGACACCTAGAGGGCCACAAACAGGGCACGCATAAGTGAGCTCTGCGCGATCATAGCTGGCTCCGCAGAGCACACATTGTAGGTGATGGATGTGGTTAGGAAGCATAAACTGGCCCTTAGTGAATCACCTCAAGTTTGACACGCGCCAATTTGGCTTTGTCTTCTTCGCTGATCGGATGTTCGCGGTCTGGTACTTCTAGCTCAGTGATGACTCCACAAAGTTCGGTCGAGAAGTAGCGCAGGCCGTTGTCGGAGAGTACAGTAACGATCATGCCAATGTCGGGATAGTGTTGCGCAACTTTGATTGCAGCAGCAACATTACAACCGGACGAGATGCCGCAGAAGATACCCTCTTCACGTGCCAGTCGACGAGCCATCTCAATGGCTTCATCCGAGGTGGTGATGACAACTCCATCCAGGTATTCAACATGCAGCACTTCGGGAATGAAGCCATCACCTATACCCTCGATTTTGTGTGGCCCCCACGAACCGCCGGAAAGGATATCGCATTCGGCAGGTTCAACGGCATATATCTTGATATCGGGATTTTGCTCTTTGAGATATTTGGCTGCGCCTGTCACAGTTCCACCGGTGCCCTGGGATAAGACCAGCGCACCTATTTTGCCCTCGGTTTGCTCCCAGATCTCCGGGCCAGTAGTGCGATAATGCGCCTCGATATTATCAGTGTTGACGAACTGACCGACCTCCCAGTATTTTCCAGGGTGGGCCGCTTTGAGTTCCTTGACCTTCTCGATCACCAAGTCTACATCACTCTCTGCACCGGGAGTTTGCACCAACTCAGCTCCATAGGCGAGTATGGTTTTCTTACGCTCCTCGCTCATTCCATCTGGCATGACAATCACAACAGGATAGCCCTTGGCGGCGCCTACACAGGAGGTGGCTATACCCGTGTTGCCTGTAGTGCCCTCGATTATGCTCATGCCGGGTCGCAAGTCGCCTCGTCGCTCTGCCTCTGAGACGAGGAATGGTAAAATACGATCTTTGACACTGCCACTCGGGTTGAAATATTCGATCTTGGCCACGATAGCGGGTTTAGCGTCACCCACGACCCGTCGCAGACGTACCATTGGTGTCATCCCTGCTGTATCCAGAATGCTGTCAGCAATACGAGCACGACGATTCCAGTCAACCATCAGATAAAACCTCCTGTAAGAAATTGGGGGCAACCACAAAAGTTGTCCCTCCATTTTAAGTAAAGCAGATGTTCCTTATTATGGAAACAACTTTCCCTTTATCTTTTCACCCCCTGGGCATGAATAGCACGCAACACCCTTTCAGGCGTCAGCGGAATCTGGTGGATACGTATTCCCAGAGCATCAGCTACAGCGTTTGCAACGGCGGGAGCCATGCCATCAATAGGAATTTCAGCGATGGCTTTGGCGCCAAAGGGACCGAATGGATCGCTCGTCTCCACGATATAGGTTTCCAACACTGGCATGTCTGGTGCACTGTAAATCCGGTAATCACTGAGATTGGTAGTGAGTAAGGCACCCTGTGAGTCGTACACCATCTCTTCACAGGTGCCATAGCCAAGCGCCTGGGTTGCTCCGCCCTCGATCTGCCCTTCGGCGGTTATCGGGTTGATGACGCGCCCAGCGTCAACCGCTGAGACGGCCTTGAGAACACGCACAACACCTGTCTCAGTATCTACTTCAACCTCTGCCCCCTGTGCAGCGAACGGCGGCGGCGATTCGTAACTCATCCAGGAGGCGGTAGCCATAATTTGCTGCTGATTTTCGACGTGCAGTGAGTGCAAGGCCACTTGAGAAACTGTTACCGTTTGCCCATTTGGAGCAGTGATGATGCGATCATGAATGGCTAGTGTTTCGGGATTGGCTCTCAGCATGCGGCCGGCTACCTCGAGTATCTTCGCACGTACCTCTTCCGCCGCTTTCTTCGTTGCTCCTCCACTGATATACGTTGTTGAAGAAGCATAGGCACCCGTGTCAAATGGTGTAAAATCGGTGTCGGAAGAGTGCATTATGATGTCTTCGACGCGCACACCCAGAACCTCGGCGGCAATCTGCGCGATTACGGTATCGGACCCCGTGCCGATATCGGTAGCACCTACCAACACGTTGAATGAACCATCATCGTTAAGTTTGATACTGGCTCCGCCCATATCCAGGCCAGGGATAGCGGTACCATGCATGGCAAGAGCCACGCCGACCCCCCGCCGGAAGCGATTATTCCCACCTTTTCCGCGTTTCTCTTTCCAAGCCAGTCTTTCTTCCACGATCTGCAGGCATTGTGGTAAACCGCAGCTCTCGATAATCTGCGTGTAGCCCTCTTTTCCTTCGCCAAGGGCCTTCGCCAGGGGGTTTTCGTCTCCTTCCTTGATCCAATTCTTGCGTCGTAACTCAAGAGCATCCATGCCTAATTGCCTGGCTATCTCATCCATTTGGCTCTCTAAGGCAAAGAAACCCTGGGGCACACCATAGCCTCGAAACGCGCCAGGAGGCGGTAGATTTGTGTAGACAATTTCTGCTTCAAAGCGAATATTCGGACAAGGATACATTGGGAGAGCCTTCGAGCCGGTATTGCTTTGCACGGTAAGCGCATGCGTACCATAGGCCCCTGTGTTGGCGAGCAGAGTCATCGAATTAGCAATCATGGTACCATCGCGCTTTACGCCTGTCTTCATACGGATAATTTGTGGGTGGCGCGAGCGGCTGCTTCGAAACTCTTCAGCGCGAGAGAATTCTAACTTCACTGGGCGATCGGTGACGATAGTCAGCAGTGCACAGATGTCTTCGATCAAGACTTCTTGCTTCACGCCGAAACCGCCGCCAATACGTGGCTTGATAACACGAATACGTCGTGGCGGCAGGCCAATCACCGGGGCAATAATGCGACGCACATGGTATGGAACTTGTGTACTTGTACGTACCACGAGGCGATCATCCTCATCCCAGTAGGTGATGACAATATGGTTTTCGATGGGAGTTTGCTGCACCTGAGGAACGATGTACTCTCCCTCAACGACCAAGTCAGACTCGGCAAAGCCTCGTTCCACGTCGCCCACTTCTGCATGAAGATGCGCCGCGATGTTGCGCGAAGCGTCATGAATCCGGTACGACTCCGGTTCAGGGTGCAGTCGCGGCGCATCATGGTCCATAGCCTTGCGCGGGTCAAGCAGAGCCGGCAATACCTCATAATCGACTTGAATCAACCTCAATGCTTGCTCGGCAATTTCCGTGGTTTCGGCGGCAACGGCAGCGACACGATCACCGACAAAGCGCACTCTGTAATCGAGGCAGTACTGGTCATGCGGACCGGGTTCGGGCCAGGATTGCCCGGCGGTCGTATATGGAACACGCGGCACATCTTTATAGGTCAATACAGCATATACACCAGGAAGCGCCCGCGCCTTAGAAACATCAATATCGCGTATAATGGCATGCGCGTGTGGACTGGTGAGCAGGCGCCCATGTAACATGCCACGTAGTTCAATGTCATCAACAAAGGCAGGCTTGCCGGTGACCAGCTTAACAGCATCTACTTTACGCTCTGACCTGCCAACAACGCTCAGGTCTGTCGAAACTCGAGTATCAACAAGCGTTGCTGTTCCTCCACCTGGTGAATCATTATCGTTAATCGGATAGTCTTTTACTCCACCTGCACCAGCGCCAGAGTAGCCGCTCTCATCGCTACCGCTTGCGCCATACTCAGCATGTTCCAAAGGTGACCGCCCAGGATCCCATGGCCTGAAGTTTTCATCTGAGCCAGGACGGCTGATTGGTGTCATCTCCTGCCCTCGCAGAATGGCCGCAGCTCGCAGAACAGCCTGTACAGGTTTAACGTACCCAGTGCAGCGGCAGAGGTTACCTGAGAGTGCATCACGCACCTCGTCTTCTGTTGGATTCGGGTTGTGTTTGAGGAGCGCATGAGCTGAGAGCACCATACCTGGCGTGCAGAATCCGCACTGTATAGCGCCCGTGTCAACAAAGGCCTCCTGTATGGGATGAAGTTTACGTGCAGTACCCAGACTTTCAACCGTGGTCAATGTGCAACCACCAGCTTGAGCTGCTAGCGTGACACAACTTGGACGAGCTACGTCGTCGATAATCACAGTACAAGCGCCACATTCGCCAGTCTCACAGCCATGCTTAACGCTATAGTAGCCTTCCCTCCGTAGTACCGCCATCAAAGATTCGTTGGGTGCAACTTCAAGGCTTTTGATGAGCCCATTGATACGCAGTTCGAGTTCCAAAGCTATTGCCTCCCCTCAGATGAAACGATATTGCGCCAGCGCGAAATGTTAGTAGCTTCTTCAAGTACACGGAATGCCAGGTTCATGCCACTTACACGGCGATAGTCACTACTTGCGCGAAAATCGGCGGGCGGCAAAAAGTTAGCCGTACCTGCCTGTAGCGCAGCAGAAATACGTTGGATATCCAGCGGATTGTTCGCGCTCCCGGGGTTGGCCACGGGCTGGCCCTCAAGCTGTCTCTCAACGACTTGCATGCGCATAGGCTCCATGTTGACTCCCCCTAAAGCTAGTCGTACATGCCGGTAGACGCCACCGTTCGCCTCTACAAGCGCGGCGGCATTTATGAGGGCGACATCGGTAGGAGTACGCCCGGCCCGCATGAACGATGCAGCACGGCCATAGGCAGGGCGAGGAATTATTACCTCGATAATGAGTTCATTGGGTTTGCGCTCAGTACCTAATGCGCTAAAAGGCACACGCCGTTCTTGTATGCCTTTATAGGTAACACCTGGAAGCGCAAATCCTGGCCGCTCAGCAGTGCCAGCGCCCAGATTGATTTGTGATTTTGAGCCGGAACGCAACACCACCTCTGCATCCATGACAGCCAGAGCCGTTAGCAGGTCCGCCTGTGAGGCGATTCCCACTGCCAGTGTGCCACCAAGAGTAGCGCTATTGCGTATTAAGCGTGAAAACGACGAGGCCAACGCAGCACGCGCCAGAATACCCGTTGCGAGGTCTTTAAGTACCGGTGAATCTACCATCATTTGCAGGGTAGTCATCGCTCCAATGTGGGCTCCCCGCGTATCTTCGGTAATATACGCAAGTTCGAGATCCCGCAAATCGACCACGGACTGAATACTCTCATCCTCTAGCCCAAGCAGGTATGTCCCTCCAGCCAGGGGAACAGTTTTGGTATCGCTGCGTGCCAGTAACAGCAGAGCGTCGTCTATATCTTCCACCCAATAATATTCAAGAAGATTCAATAACATTGTGCATACCTTCAGCTCATAACACCCTTTCGGGTCGAGTGACTACCGGAAATGTAGGGGTATCCCTCGCGGATGCCCTGTAAAAATCCTTTGCTACACCAGCCGGTTCAATCCCTGTAATGGTACCAATCTGAACGATTCGACATCAATAAGTCCCTTGTTTGTCAGCTTCAGTGATGGAATAACTGAGAGGGAGAGGAAGCTGAGCGTCATGCAGGGATGATCCAGTTTGCAGCCCAGCTCTGCAGCTGCGGTATCCAGAGTATGAAGTTGCTGCACAAGTTCAGCTGCTGGCAAAGGCGAGACAAGCCCTCCGTATGGCAACGGGACGCTGGCATGAACCTCTCCATCCACTACGCAGGCAAAACCACCACCCATCTCTTCCAGAATCCGCGCCGCCCGCAAAATATCACCATCATTCGTACCTGCTATGACCAGGTTGTGGGCATCATGGGCAACGCTGGAAGCCAGCGCACCCTTGCGCAAACCAAACCCTTTGACCATCCCCAGGCCGACACTACCACTGGCATGATGTCGTTCGATCACCACAAGCTTGAGCAGATCACGGCTTGGATCCGCTACTATCTCCCCGTCTCTTACCTGAGCTTCTTCCCGGAGGTGCCTGGTAGTAATCTGCCCAGGCTCAATACCAATTACCTCAATCAGTCCAGGTCTTCCCGGAATCCGCAAATCATTTTCAGTTATGCTCCCGATATGCACGGTGCCTGTAACACCTGTATAAGTAACAGTAGGAGCATCAACCAGCAACTTGCCATCCTGTGCGACCAACTTGCCTTCCTTGTATACTGATTCAACTTTGAACGTGTTGAGGTCATCCAAAACGGCGAGATCAGCAATGAAGTTGGGGGCAACTGCTCCCCGATCATACAGGCGAAAATACTGTGCGGTATTATAGCTGGCGAGGCGTATAGCCTCGACAGGGTCAAGCCCCAATTCGATTGCGCGGCGCACCATCGAATCGATGTGCCCGCGTGTGGTTAAATCCTGTGGGTCGCGATCATCGGTGACGAAGAATACACGCGGCGGGTGCAACTCTTTGACCAGCGGAAGCAACGTATCGAGGTTTCGTGCCGCTGACCCCTCGCGAATCATGAGCCACATGCCCTGGCGAATGCGCTGGCGAGCTTCTTCCAGTGTTGTACATTCATGATCGGACATCACTCCCGCAGTAGCGTACGCACACAGGTCACGGCCATGAAGTCCCGGAGCATGACCATCGACGACAAGTCCTTGTTTCTGGGTGGCAACAATCTTTGCCAGCACTTGCTCGTCCCCTTGCAGTACACCGGGCATATTCATCATCTCAGCAAGGCCTTGGACACGCTCATCATTCAGAAGAGGCAGGAGATCTTCAGCCATAAGGACACGATAAGGGCTTTCAAAAGAAGAAGCAGGGACGCAAGATGAGAGCATAACATAGGCAGTGAGTGGAAGACTATGACCGGATTCGAGAATGTAGCGTATACCAGCTACACCCATGACGTTGGCAAATTCATGAGGATCGAGCACCACAACGGTCACGCCACGCGGCGTGACAATACGAGCGAACTCGGAGAGAACAAGCATGGTGCTTTCGATGTGCATATGACCATCGATAAGTCCGGGGGTCAGCCAGCGACCCTGCAAATTGCGCTCTTCGCGCCCACGATAGCCATCACCAGGAACACTCACACCTACAACGAGACCATCAGCGATGGCGACGTCGGCAGGGTAACACTCACCGCTACACACGTTAACGAGCTGAGCATTGCGTAATAGGAGGTCCGCAGGTAGTGCTCCACGTGCTATTTGAATGCGACGTTGAAGTTCGTCCATAAAATATACAACCTCCGGTCTAAAATAGAGTGCTGACGCTTGATGCTATTGTTGGACATCCTATCAGAAACCCGGCCAGTCGTCGAGGGTTTGTGAGGCTTATTTTTAAAGGATGACTTTGTTATGACATTGTTGTTAAGTATACCCTTTATGGTGATAAATACGGAATGCTTTTCCGCTGAGTGGGATAGAGTCTCGCCTTCCCTCCATTTGTAAATGTAACGTATACTCTCTAACAGAAGATTATTCACCCTTTTGAAGAATAGAGAAAGGAAATCCTATGAGCAACATTGCGTCATCATTACTAAAAATCGTAGCCCTGGCAGGTGGTGCCGTGCTGGGTACCCTGCTAGGTCGCTGGTTTGACAAAGTACTCACTGAGCGTTTAGAAGAGCAATCAGAGCATGATCGAACGCGCTATGCCCAGGGACTAGCTCCAATTTCACCAAAACAACAAGGATAACAAGGGGAAAAGCATAATGACGACACAAAATCATACTATGACACCAGGTGAGCGCGTGCGCGCTGCACTCGCAGGGGAACATGTAGACCGCATGCCATTCTGTTTCTGGCATCACTTCAAGCCGGAGGGATCGGGAGAACACATGGCTGAGCTGACGATGGAGTTCTTCCGCAAGAAATTCGACCTGGATATCGTCAAGATCATGCCTGACCTGCCCTATCCTGCGCCTGAACCACCTGTTACCCAGGCAAATCAATGGGGCACATTGCCACGCCTGGGTTTGGACACGCCCATGTTTCAGCAGCAACTCATCTGCATTCGCATGCTCCGCGCCCAACTGGGAAGTGATTTCCCTCTCATTCTTACCCTGTTCAGCCCATTGACCTATACCTTCCGTTTTACCGGCAAAGAGCAGGCAATAGCACACGCACGCGAGAATCCTAAGGTTTTCGAGCAAGGGCTGGCGATACTTGCTGCTAACCTGCGTGAGCTGGTTCGAGCAGCTATCGAAGCGGGAGCAAGCGGCATCTTTTTCTCCTGTATGGGTGCCACAAATATCGATTTGACTCCGGACGAATATGCACGCTTCGGCCGCCCCTACGACTTGCAGGTACTCGAAGGCGCACAGGCTGGCTGGCTCAATGTCGTCCACGTGCATGCTGACCCCACTCAAGAGGGTGATGAAATCTACTTTGAGGACTTCGTTGATTACCCAGTCTCAGTGATGAGTTGGAGTGATCGGCTGACTGGACCTAGCCTGAGCGAAGCGCTCACTATGACAGATAAGTGCCTGATGGGCGGGCTGGCTGAACGTGGCCCCTTGACGCATGGTGGAGAGACTGAGATTGAAAACGAGATCATGGCGGCAGTAACCCAGACCAAAGGCAGGAAGCTGATTCTGGCCAATGGCTGCTCCGTACCTGACGATACACCTGAAGAGTGGTTACATGTTGCACGAAGGCTGGTAGATGGTCTATCCTAGTTAAATTGATGTAGAAGCGAGTCCGCGATTCATCGCTATGATTAGGAAAACTTAAGGAACACTGCATGATTACCTATGAAGACTTTGAAAAAGTTGATATTCGTGTTGGCACAATCCTCGCATTAGAGGATTTTCCACAAGCGCGCAAGCCAGCCTACAAATTGATAATCGACTTTGGGCCAGAAATAGGTGTGAAACAATCATCTGCACAACTCACCACGAACTATACCAAAGAAGAATTAGTTGGCAAACAAGTGATTGGCGTCGTCAACTTCCCACCAAAGCAAATAGGTCCTTTTCTATCTGAGGCATTAACACTTGGTGTTCCTGATGGAAATGGTGGGGTTGTGCTGCTTTGTCCAACACAAGAAGTGCCAGTCGGCGGAAGGATGTTTTAGGTAAGCATCTGTATTCAACTTTTCCCCCCTCTTCACGTACATGTGATAAGTTATTAATGGTATGGTCATCATTTCTCAACAGGGAAGAGGAACGGCATATGGAGGAGCCAACTGCTACGAGCAGCAGTAACCCAACCACCACGCAGAGAACAACTGGCAAGCTCCCACCGGAGACTGCCACGAATAATACGACATCATCCACCAGCACTACCAGCGATCAGAATCAGACAACCAGGCCTTATAACAACCTGCAACTCGTTGTGATTGAGGGCTTTCAAGTCGGGCGAGGCGTAGCACGCATAGACCCAAACGACATGGCACGTTTAGGCTGCCAGCCAGGGGATATCGTAATGATCACCGGTGCCCGCACGACTGCCGCCAAAGTTGTGCCAACCACTCTTATTGATCGAAGCCAACAAGTCATTCAGATGGATAGCCAGGTCAGACAAAATAGCGCATCGGGCCTTGGAGAGCGCGTTACCGTTCATAAGGCAAAGGTGAAGAATGCCGAAAAGGTGACGTTGCTGCCACTTTCTGGAGGAGCGCCAATTCAGGAGAGCGACCTACAATATATAGCGCGTTACCTGGTTGGACTGCCCGTTACCATTGGCGACCTTTTGCGTGTAGGCACACCCGGAGCAGCGCCGCGTGAATTTCTGATTATCGGTACTACCCCTACTACTCCCAGCTATCCGGTTCGCTTGCGAACATCCGGTTCGCTGGATGAGCTAGTGCCACCAGTTGAGCCACAAGTGGTGACTGACACAGAGGCGGTATTAGTGCAGGTGGGAACAGTCGTGCGCGCGCAGGCACGAGGAGCGACCAGACCAGGCGGGTTGGGACGAGTGAGCTATGAGGATATAGGTGGGCTGGGAAAGGAACTCCAGCGTATACGCGAAATGATCGAGCTCCCCCTAAAATACCCGGCAGTTTTCGATCGCCTGGGCGTCGAACCTCCAAAGGGTGTACTGCTATATGGCCCTCCTGGCACCGGTAAAACCCTTATCGCTCGTGTAGTGGCCTCGGAGACGAACGCAGCTTTCTTCGTTATCAATGGCCCTGAAATTATGAACAAGCTGTATGGCGAAAGCGAGTCACGCCTGCGCTCAGTGTTCCAGGAGGCACAGCGACGAGCGCCCAGCATCATCTTCATTGATGAACTGGACGCGCTGGCTCCCAAACGCTCCGAGACAGACGGCGAGCTTGAACGACGCATTGTTGGACAACTGCTGGCACTGATGGACGGCATTGCCTCACGCGGACAGGTGTTGCTGATCGGAGCAACGAACCAACCAAATTCGCTTGACCCCGCATTGCGCCGCCCTGGCCGCTTTGATCGCGAGATATCACTGCGTGTACCCGATTTACACGGGCGTATGGAGATTTTGCGCATTCACTGCAGGGATGCAGCCCTGGCTACCGATATTGATTTCGCACGCCTAGCCCAGCTTACACCTGGCTTTGTTGGAGCTGACCTGGAAGCGCTTTGCCGTGAAGCGGCCATGATCGCTCTCCGCCGCGTACTTCCCCACATTGACTACGAACGCGGGTATATTCCATATGAAACGCTAGTAAACCTCAATATCACCATGGCCGATTTTCAGGCGGCTCTGCGAGAAATCGAACCATCAACGACCCGCGAAGTCTATGTCGAGGTCAGCGAAACCTCCTGGGACGATATCGGAGGATTAGAAAAACCCAAAGCCATCCTCACAGAGGGAGTGGAGTGGCCGCTGCGCTTCCCTGAACTCTATATGAACGCGAAGATCGAGCCACCGCGTGGTGTGCTTCTGTCGGGCCCCCCAGGATCGGGCAAAACGCTACTAGCACGTGCTCTTGCCAATCAATGTGAAGCGAGCTTCATCTCTATTAAAGGCCCTGAACTGCTTTCGAAGTGGATCGGCGAATCGGAGAAGGGCGTACGCGAAGTCTTCCGGCGAGCGAAGCAGGCTGCGCCGTGTATTGTCTTCTTCGATGAAATCGATGCTATTGCGGCCCGGCGTGGAATTGAGTTCGATGGACACGCAGTCGATCGCGTGATCGCACAATTGCTGACAGAGATGGACGGTATCGAGGGACGCACCGGAGTCATCGTGGTCGCGGCCACCAACCGCTCGGACCTGATTGATAGGGCACTACTGCGTCCGGGTCGCTTCGATCTCGTGGTTGAGTTAGAGTATCCCAATGAAAGCGAACGTCGCGCAATTTTTAGCATACATACGCTGGGCAGACCTCTTGATCCTGAAATTTCGCTAGAGGAGTTGGCTAAACTGACTGAGGGACGCAACGGCGCAGATATTGAAGCTATCTGCCGTCGAGCCTCTCTGCTTGCCATGCGCGAATGGATTGCTCCAAGGTTGAATCTGCAGCGCATAGAGGTCACTGAAGCCACCGAAGATTCGGGGAATCAATTCATCGAGTCCAACGCGGACTTGGTAATGCCTACTGATGCAAAGATACAACAAACCCAGAACTCCCTGAGCGCGCTACCTCTATCACCATTCCTGATCTGGTTTAGGCACTTTGCCCAGGCTCTCGATGAGCAGAATGAACGCTATGTCGTGCAAAAAGAGCAAGAGGACGCTCAGGCCCACAAAGAAGCAGGGCGGCAGCGTTTAATTGAGATGGCGGCAGACTTAACCCCCAATGGGAAACCTCGCCGGCGAGGTTTCCGCCTATGGCTAGCACGTTTATTCGGACTTGTTCCATAGGAGCGCATTTGGGAAAACCAAACGGGAATTTTTTGCACCTACTCGGACAATCGCCTACATTCATTTTAGGTACCTAATCACATGTCATTACAAATGTATGTACTTGTAAACACATTCCTCGCAAATGAACATGTAATAAACATGTATAGAATCTTTTACATCCGTGCTACTTGAGTAGTTACCGATTGGCTACCCACTTACAATATATAATTAGCGTATGGTATAATAATGGTGAAGAAAATTCATCGAAGCAGCGAAGGGAGTGGCAATGATGCATATGTCAAATATGTCTGACAACTCCTCTTCTTCATACCAAGAAAAGATTGTGGAATCCTATCTGAAGGCCATACGGCTCATTGATGATCGCGTGACGCCCTTTTTAGGAAAAGCTACCACCCGAGTTCTGGTTCAAGGCGCCGCCAGACGAGTATCCAAAGAGTATCCTTTTCTACATTTCCTGGAGAAGATGCCGTATACGGAGGTCGTTCCAGCGGTTATAAAAGAGCAATGGAGTTCTGTTACACCACAGGAACTTGCCAAGGGTTTACATGCGTTGTTACAGGAGTGCTTTGCTGGCCTGAAAGAGCTGACTGGGGATCTGATAGGGCCACTACTCTATGACGAAGTGACGCGTCAACTTGAACAGATGCCATAGGTAAAGGAATATGGAGAGCAGCGTGCAACCACAGTCACAGGAAACTGAAAGCGCGTACCGCTCCTTCATTGTACAAAATGGGGATGGAGATCGCTTAACGGCCCTGCGTCAGCAAATGGAACGACTCAATACGATTGGGAAACGCTTTGTTGCAGCAATTGATCGTTTCCAGGTACACCGGGCTTTACTTGCTACCCTCCAGGAACTCTACAGTTTTTCAGCTTGCTCTATTCTATTGAAGGGTAATCCTTTCGAACTTTCTATCATCCCACGCTACCCCCTCACAGGACCATTTTTACAGGCGATGATCCAAAGCATAGCCAGAGCTGCCAGCGTTATAGATTTTCCAGATGTGACTGCCCAGGAATTGGCAGTGGTTGCAGATTTAGATGCTCCTGACGATTTAGCTCCATCCTATACAAGCACTCCTTCTGGAGCGACTGAGATCGGCGATTTTCTAAATATCCCGCTGACGGTTGAGAATCGCATCATTGGCATGTTGAGCCTCTTCGATGAGCACGAGGGTACGTTTGATACTGATCTACTACAAATAACTACCATGATTGCTGATTACGCTGCTGTCGCACTCGAGAATGTGCGCCTCCGCGAACGCGAGAGAGCACACTGGCGGGATGCCGAACACGAGCGTCAGCGCCTGGAACTGATCATCGGTAGTATGGCGGAGGGATTGCTCATCACCAACGCGCAGGGCGCAATAACCTCTCTCAATAATTCGGCGAGGCACTTGTTCACCCAGGCAGAGGTCGACCTGGAGCAAGAAACTCCCGCTTCTCTGCGTCAACTAGCAGCCAACACCAATGTGAACTGGCTCTTTGACCTTGCTGAGATTGTTGATCAGGCGCTGGCTGGATATGTAGTCCTGCACAGGGAACTGATTGCAGGTGACATTGGTGAGACTATCCCATTAACCCTCAGTATCAGCGCAGCTCCACTTCACGATGCCAGCCAAATTATCATGCGCCCTATCGGAGTCGTGGCAGTGCTCAATGACATTACCCCCAACAAACAAATAGAAAAGTTGAAGGACGAGTTTGTATCAATCGTCTCTCATGAACTCCGCACCCCGCTGACAGCGATCAAGGGTTACACGCAGCACCTCATACGACGAATAGAGCGCCGCTTGCGTGAGACACGTCAAAAGCAACAAATTACTGGTTCTCTGGCAGAACTTCCGGAAAGCTATGATCTGCGCAGTTTGAATATAGTGCAAAGTGAGACCGAGCATCTTGAGCGGCTGGTAAGTGATCTGCTCGACCTTTCGCGTGTCCAGTGGGGGGAACTGGATCTCCAATATACCAGTTTTTACCTTGCCGATGTACTGGCTGAGCGCGTGCGTTTGGCCCAGGTAAGCGCGGAACAACACACCATCATTCTTGACATCCAGACACAGGATAGCAGAATTGTGGCAGATCAACTGCGCGTAGGACAGGTGTTTGGTAACATACTGGATAATGCAATCAAGTTCTCACCCCCCGGCAGGCAAGTGACGGTAAAACTACAGGAGCAAGATAACGAGTACTTGATTAGCGTTATTGATCAGGGTATTGGTGTAAGCCCAGAGTATTTTGATCACATCTTTGAGCGCTTCTACCGTGTGCGTAATACTGTCAGCCGCCAATACTCTGGCATAGGCATGGGACTGTTTGTTGCCAAAGCAATAGTCGAAGCACATGGAGGGCAGATCGGTTTCTCCAGTAATCAGGGCATCGGCAGCACGTTCTACTTTACCTTGCCACGTGTACCACGTACAAGCCTGCTACAAATGTAAGTCTCTGCTATTACAACGCCTGCAACAGATCAGCTGGGTTAGAGCCGAAATGGTCACGCAAGTAAGAGAGGCCAAAGGGAGTAAAATGGATAGTAGCCCAGCTAGCTCGTAAAAACTGAATGCTCTGTAAGATGCGGGCCTCGCCCCACAATGGGTAGCGCAGGTCGCGCAAGGCGTCAAGAAAATCTCCCGTGCTTGTAAGCAGTACTCCACAGACAATCACAAGTGTTTCAATAAATGCATGATGTGGAATGACAATGGGGCTTGGCAGCGCAGTAAACAGCCCAATATAGAGAACACAAGCTGATACTGCTGCGGGAAAAAGAGCATTGAATAAAATAAATATTGGCGAGGGCTCGGAAAGATACAGAGTGGACACACCTAGAGGACCAACAGCCCAACCAATCAACGGGTCATTTCTCCGCACTGCCGCCAGCATCCTGGCACACTTGACTAGGACAAACCAAAGTACCACATAACCAACCAAACCTGGGATACTGCTAACTTGAATGCTGGTTGTAGTGCCTGGCATAATGACTCTCCTCGCGATACTGAGCATTATACATGACAAATGAGCAATGACTCTTTCTATGAGTATATTATAAGCTATTTTTCCCAGTCAGCAACAGGTTACACAACTTGACCACTCCCCCGCGAAACACGCTTCTTATTCACTCCAACCCTCTGCACCGACTAATGGGACAAAGATACATCCACCTAAAGAGCGGATTTCCGGCCCCCAGGGAGCACGATCTACTTTGAGTAGCTCCTGGTGTTCCTGACCTCCTACCGGTATCACCATTTTCCCCCACTGAGCAAGCTGCATAAAAAGTTGCTCAGAAATTTCAGGCGCTGCAGCTGCAACCAGGATGCGATCATAGGGCGCCTGATCTGGCCATCCCAGGGTACCATCTCCGACGTAAATTGAAACATTTGATTGGTCCAGCTTAGCCAGGCGCTTTGCGGCCAAATATGCAAGTTGCTGAATCCGTTCGACGCTGTAAACATAGGCAGCCAAACGTGATAAAATGGCTGTCTGGTAACCAGAGCCGGTCCCAATCTCAAGTACGCGCTCATTCCCATGTAGTTGCAGTGCCTGCGTCATTGTAGCAACCATCAGAGGTTGCGAAATCGTTTGCCCCAAACCAATAGATAAAGCTCGATCTTCATACGCCATACTATATTGAGTTTGATGGAGAAACAGTTCGCGAGGAATGTTGGCTATAGCGCCAAGAACACGTTCATCACGAATGCCGTGTTTGCGGAGCGATTCTAATAACAGTTGGCGTTGTATCTCTAGATCGTGAGTCATACTCGACTCTCCAAATGCACGCAAATGAATGGGATAATCTGCAAGTCGGGTTCGATAGTCAGTTACAAACGCCTACTTGGACCTTTTTATCTAGTGTAGTTTGCGGAATTGACATAGTCAAGCAGAAGTAATACCGATGATGGGCGCTACTGGGCTCGAACCAGTGACCTCTTCGGTGTGAACGAAGCGCTCTCCCACTGAGCTAAGCGCCCTTGCTGACAGAAGCAACTATAGCATTAGAAAGAGGGTATGTCAAGCATTTTCGGTAGGCAGAGCATGAACCCAGGTATAACATTTCATAACTTTCTTCACACATTCACAACCATATCTTAACCTGTTTACCATGTCATTCCCAGTGTCCTTACAGTATTCTTCACAATGATTTGGTAGTCACTCTTTAGTCTGTCCATTAAAAATGCATCTACTCTACAGTTGCTGTATATTTTTTCACGATTTGATGGGAAATAGTTAGTGGGGGAATACCCCATAAATACTATGCCTTTTACAAATCTGGCAAAGGAGATGTAACCTGATTAATGGAGATGAAGGTTGTAAATGAAGTGGAGTTAGGGCAAATAAGCGATGGCTTAATTGATGTAAACATTATGGATTATGTAACAATGCAGACAGAGCAAACTGATAAAACACCCATTAATGATAACCCGAACGAGACGGAGAAGGAAGATCAAGCTGAAATGCTTAAGATGACCGAGGATGAGCGGAGACAGATGGCTACATGGAACGCAACCCAGCAGGAATATCCTAGAGATGCTTGCGTTCCACAACTCGTGGCATTGCAAGCCAGAATAACACCAGAGGCGGTCGCACTTGTGGTAGGCGACCAGGTAATCAGCTATCAAGAGCTGAACCGGCGTGCCAACCAGCTCGCCCATCACTTGCAAGCACTCGGCGTTCGCCCCAATGTCCTGGTGGGTATATGCGTCGAACGTTCCTTCGACATGGTAGTCGGGCTCTTGGGAATATTTAAAGCTGGCGGCGCCTACGTGCCACTCGATCCAAGCTACCCACCAGACCGCCTGGCCTTTATGATGCATGATGCCCAGGTACCTTTGCTGGTGACACAAAACCACCTAACCTCACGACTGCCTACCGAAGGCACAAAGGTGGTCTGCCTGGATACCCAGGCAGATATATTGGTACAGCAACGCATCACCGAACCTACTCTTGTCGCCTCGGCAGATGACCTGGCGTACGTCATTTATACCTCAGGCTCGACTGGCCGTCCCAAGGGTGTACAGGTCACTCACGATAGCCTGCTCAACCTAGTATTCTGGCACCAGCGCGCATTCGATGTGACCTCCTCCGACAAGGCAACTCAACTAACGAGCCCCGCTTTCGATGCAACCGGCTGGGAATTGTGGCCCTACCTCACCTGTGGAGCAAGCATCTACCTGCTGGATGAGGATGCCCGTGGTGAGCCTCTCTTGTGCCGCGATTTTCTGTTGAGCCATGAAATAACGATCACTTTCCTGCCAACGTCCCTGGCCGAACGCGTTATCGCGTTGGAATGGCCTCCAACGGTCGCGCTACGCATCATGTTGACAGGAGCAGATACGCTCCATCACTATCCCGCACCCAGTTTGCCTTTTGCTCTGATTAACAACTATGGTCCGACTGAAGCAACGGTAGTGACTACATATGGGCTCGTGCTCCCAGCGGAGCAGCCCGATATGCCCCCGTCGATTGGCCGTCCCATCGATAACATTCAAATTTATCTCCTGGATGAGCACCTTCACCAGATTCCCATTGGCACCCCTGGCGAACTGCATATTGCAGGGAGAGGCCTTGCTAAAGGTTACCTCAACCGACCTGAACTCACTACTGAAAAATTCATTCCGAACCCCTTTAGCGACGAACGAGGAGCGCGGATGTATAAGACGGGTGATCTGGCTCGCTACCTTCCAGATGGTCAAATCGCTTTTTTGGGGCGCACCGATCATCAAATTAAAATTCGGGGCTTTCGCATCGAGCCGAACGAGATTGTATTCGTGCTCAAAGGGCACCCAGATGTTAAGGCAAGTACAGTAATTGCCCTTGAAGATACCTCTGGCGATAAGCGCCTCGTAGCCTACGTAGAGCTTATACCTGGAGCGCAGGCCTCCTCCGGCTCCCTGCGTAAGGCACTAGGTGAGCGCCTACCTGACTACATGATTCCAACAGTGTTTGTCCAACTGGAAGCAATGCCTGTGACGTCCAATGGCAAGATCGACCGCGCTGCATTACCGGTACCAGATGCGACCAACATACTTCACAATGAGATCATCGTTGTACCAGCTAACCCTACTGAAGCTCGGCTGGCCGGAATCGTTGCGCCCCTTCTAGGTCTAGAGCAGATCGGGAGAGATGAGAATTTCTTCCTGCTTGGCGGGCACTCCCTTTTGGGGACGCAGGTCATCGCACGTGTCGCTGAGACGTTCGGAGTAGATCTAACACTACTTACACTTTTTAGCGCTCCCACTATTCGACAACTCTCCGCTGAGATTGAGAGACTGATTATCGCGAAGCTAGAGATGATGAGTGAAGACGAGGCCAGCCTTCTGCTTGAACAAGTACAGGGCAGGTAGTAACCGTTTATTATGAATGGAAAAGATGTGATGGCCAATACAAGGGAACTTTCAGAGGCTAAACGTGCACTGCTAGAAAAATATTTGCACGGCGATCTCCCGCAGACCCCTCAAAATGGCAATTCCATCCCCCGCCGTCCCTTGGAACAAGACGCTCCCCTTTCCTTTGGGCAACAACAATTGTGGCTTCTTGCCCAACTCATACCTGATATCCCGGTATATAATGAGTGCGTAACTATTCAGATACCTGGGCCTCTCGACATAACAGTGCTCGAGCAGAGCTTTCATGAGATATTTAGGCGTCATGAAGCCTGGCGTACCAGCTTTCAAGTCGTCGATGGACAACCAGTACAGGTGATCCATCCGACCCTGAACTTCAACTTGCCAGTCATGGACCTTCGACACTTACCTAAAGCCAAACGAGAGATTGAGGCGCTCAGACTGGCAAAAGAAGATGGTAAAAAGCCTTTTAACCTCACGCAAATTCCACTGCTACGTGCTCTATTAACGCGGTTGCGTGACGAGGAGTATCGATTATTCCTTACACTCCATCACATCATCTTCGACGGTATCACCATCTACCAGGTGTTTCTACCCGAACTAAGTGCCATCTACGAAGCTTTTTCAAATGGTCGGCCCTCATCTCTACCTGAGCTGTCGATCCAATATGCCGATTTTGCTGCCTGGCAACGAGGGCGGTTACAGGGACAAGTCCTCGAAAATCAACTGGCTTATTGGAAAAAGCAACTCAAGGGCGCTCCTACAAACCTGGAATTGCCCACAGATCGTCCGCGCCAGCATGAACCAACCTACCAAGGAGCAATGTACCGCTTCATGGTACCTAAGGTCCTGACCGATGCCCTTAGAGATCTGAGCAACCGGGAGGGCGTTACGCTGTATATGACTTTGCTGGCAGCCTTCAATACACTACTCTACCGCTATACAGGACATGATGACATTTTGGTTGGCACAACTACGGCGGGGCGCAAGCGAGCTGAATTACAAAAGTTAATGGGGATATTCATCAATACACAGGTGATACGTACCAATCTTTCAGGGAATCCGAACTTTCGCGAACTCCTGGACCGTGTGAAGGAAGTGACACTCGCAGCACATGAGTATCAGGACCTCCCGTTTGAATATCTTGTCAAGGCACTCCAACCAGAACGAGAGCAGGGGCAGAATCCGCTCTTTCAGGTGCTGATGCTGCTTGAACCGCCAGTACTCGTCCTCCCCTCGCGCTGGAGCCTCACACATATGGATGTTAATACCGACACGGCAAAGTTTGACCTGTCACTCGTCCTTGAAGACCGGCCAGAAGGCTTCATCGGTCGTTTCGAATACAGCACCGATCTCTTCGATGCAACAACCATCGAACGAATGGCGGGGCATTGGCGAACGCTTTTGGAGGGAATCGTAGCAAATCCTGAGCAGCGCCTATCAGAGTTACTGCTCTTAACAGAGGCAGAACGGCACCAATTATTGGTTGAGTGGAACGCCACACAGACAACGTATCCAAAGGATATGTGCATACATCAACTTTTTGAGGAGCAGGTGGAGCGCACACCAGATGCCGTAGCGCTGGTCTTGGATGAGCATGAAATGACATACCGGGAGCTGAACATGCGTGCCAACCAGCTTGCACATTGCTTGCAGCAGTTGGGAGTAGGGCCAGGTACACTGGTAGGCCTTTGTATGGAGCGTTCGCAAGAGATGGTAGTGGGCCTGCTCGGCATTCTAAAAGTGGGTGGTGCTTATGTGCCACTTGATCCTGCCTATCCAAAAGATCGATTAGCCTTCATGCTTGAGGACACTCAGGCTCCAGTGCTAGTGACTCAGGAGCAATTTATTGAGTTACTGCCGGCGCAAGGAGTACAGGTAGTCAGCCTCAACCCTGAATGGGAAGCAATTGCCCAGGAGAGCCAGCAGAACCTGTTAAATGAGGTGAATGCTGAGAGCCTGGCCTATGTGATGTATACATCGGGATCGACGGGAAAGCCAAAGGGAGTAGAGATACGGCATCGTAGTATTACCCGGTTGCTCTTTGGGGTTGAGTATACTTGCCTGGATGCAACGCGAACAATACTGCATATGGCCCCCATTTCGTTTGATGCCGCAACATTCGAGGTTTGGGGAGCATTGTTACATGGCGCACGCTGTGTTCTATGTCCCGAACGAATTCCCACGCCAAAGAGCATTGGATCATTAATCCGCAAACGCAATGTTACTACTGCATGGCTAACGGCTTCGTTGTTCAACGCTATAATCGATGAAGCTCCAGATGTATTGACGGGCCTGGAACAACTATTAACTGGGGGGGAAGCACTGTCTGTAGCGCATATCCGCCGTGCCTTTGACCTCTTGCCAAATGTCCAGCTTATCAATGGGTACGGCCCCACCGAAGGAACCACCTTCACCTGCTGCTATCCAATCCCCAGGTGGCTTAGCGAAGATATCCGCTCTATCCCAATTGGGCGCCCAATAGGAAACACGCAAGTCTACATATTAGATCGTTACTTGAACCCGGTGCCCATCGGTGTACCAGGAGAATTGCATATTGGTGGGGCTGGCGTAGCACGAGGCTACCTCAGCCGTCCAGAGCTTACTCAAGAAAAGTTTATCGTTAATCCTTTCAGTGACGAAACAGGGACAATTCTGTACAAAACGGGAGATCTCGTGCGCTACCTGCCAGACGGAACCATTGAGTTCCTGGGACGTTCTGACCAACAGGTCAAGTTACGCGGGTTTCGGATCGAACTTGGAGAGATTGAAGTAGTACTAGGACAACATCCCATCGTGCAAAAGGCTCTAGTGCTGGCTCGCCAGAATAAACGTGAGGATAAGCGCCTGGTGGCTTATGTTGTTCCAAGGCAGGATCAGAGCATCACAGTCAACGAATTAATTCGTTATCTGAAAGAGCGCTTGCCTGATTATATGGTGCCTTCTAATTTTGTGCTGCTCGATGCTCTACCGCTGACCTCTAACGGGAAGCTAGATTACCACGCTCTTCCAAAGCCCACTACGGTCAGAAACATAATGGAGGAAGGCTTAGAAGCTCCACTGCTTACAGTGCATTATCAACTTACACAGATCTGGGAAGAACTCCTGAATGTGCGGCCCATCGGGATTCGCGATAACTTTTTTGAATTGGGAGGCCATTCTCTCGTTGCTGCACGACTTGTTGATCGTCTCGAGCGGGTCTTTGGTAAGAAACTTCCCCTCGCAACCTTCTTTGGAGCACCAACCATAGAAGGCCTAGCGGAAGTTCTGATGGGAGAAGAAAATGCGCGGTCCAGAACGCCGTTGGTCGCTGTACAGGTTGGTAAATCGAAGCGTCCATTCTTCTTTTTGCATGGAGATTGGATTGGCGGTGGTTTCTATTGCATAAACCTGGCACGCCACCTGGGTGCGGATCAACCATTTTACGTACTAGAGCCTTATAAATTTGAGGACTTGCCCGTTCCACCTACCTTTGAAGCAATGGCAGCAGCCCATATTGAAGCGCTACGTGCATTTCAACCAGAAGGACCATACCTGCTAGGGGGGTTTTGTAATGGGGGTCTTATGGCCTATGAAATGGCTCGCCAACTTGAGGCACAAGGGCAGGCTGTCGAGTTGCTCGCATTGATAGATCCAGCCTCCCCCGGTGATCATAGCAAGGTACATAGTGCAATTACTCGATTTGGAAGCTTGTTGCACATCAGTCAAGAGAAGCAACTAGAGCTGTTCCTACGCTATATATATCTGCGTATCGCATCATACAGAAATAGGGTGAAAAATGCTGCCAGGGGCTTGAATGGAGAACCTGAAAACAAGCGGACCACAGGAGGCCCTGAACGTTCAAAAATCGCACGACTGTTTCCAACAGTCGAAGCTCTGCGCTATCCATGGGCGGGCATTTACCGCTGGGTGGCAGCAGGTTATGATAAACTAAAACCATATTCAGGCAAGATTACGTTGTTCTGGGCGAGTGAAGCGTTCGCTCATTGTGGACCATGGCGTAAAGTATCCAAGGCTAAAGACGCTGAAGCGCATATTTTTCCAGGCACTCACTTTAGCTGTAAAACTACCAATCTACCCATTGTAGCCGAACGCCTGAGTATTTACCTGAAGAATGCACAAGAGAGTGCTTTGAGTTAAGCGGGATGGAGAAGAGAGATGGTGTTTAGTGCGGAGCTTTCATAGTATGGTAGTAGTGGGGCGTTCCGCGCCTTATAAGTTCGTGCGATAAAACAGGTGAAAATAGACATGCCCAATTCTCAGTGGTACACTCCACCTGAACAGCTCACCTTGGGGTGGGAAGAGGTGCACGTATGGCGTGCAAGTTTAGAGTTGCAGATACCGGCGGTTCAAAGGCTAGAGCAGTCACTTGCTGACGATGAGCAGGCGCGAGCAGAACAGTTTCGCTTCCAGAAAGATCGCCTGCACTTTATTGTCGCGCGCGGTATACTTAGATCTATTCTGGGTCGATACCTGGGAAAAGAGCCACGTTCAATACAATTGAGATACAACACATATGGAAAGCCAACCCTCGATGAAAATCCTGATAGCAATACACTGCTATTCAACGTAGCACATTCGAAAGGGATTGCTCTGTATGCTGTAACACGAAGGGGAAATAGCAACATAGGGATAGATGTCGAATACCTTGATAACAGTGTGCCATGCGAGGAAATCGCCAAGCGTTTCTTCTCACCGATGGAGACGCGTGAGTTACTTGCAGTGTCTAAAGAATTGCAACACGTAGCTTTTTTTTCCTGTTGGACTCGCAAAGAAGCATACGTCAAGGCAAGAGGTTTGGGCCTCTCGCTCGACCTGAAGCAGTTTGATGTTTCAGTCACTCCAGGTAAGTCAGCCGCAATCCTATGTAGCAGGGAGGAGTCACAGAACATCTCTAGCTGGTCGTTATATGATCTGTTTCCATATCCTGGCTATATTGCTGCTCTTGCTGTGGAAGGACATCCTGCAGGTATTACTTGTTGGCAATGGCAAGAGTGAAATATGGTTGAGAAAATACTACCAACGCTTGCACTTCGTAACCTAGTCTTAACTACTACTATGCCTTTAAGTGTTAGGTGATAATGTATACTTACACCGTAATTTGGGGGGATAGTATGGATTTAGTCCATTGTTGCCTAGCTGCTTAAAACGTTTAAAGCTAGCAACAAATATGCAATTATCATGAAATTATTGCGCTAAATGTCTTTTTATCGCACAACTCAATAAACAAACTACGAAGAGGTGCTCTTTGCGTACTGTCATCTTTGGTGTTGATGGACTGGCATTTCGTATCCTACACCCACTGATTGAGCGTGGAGCGCTGCCGAATTTTCAAAAGTTACGCATGGATGGCAGTGAGGCAATACTTGAGTCGAAATACCCGCCGTTAACTCCCCCCGCCTGGACTTCACTCTCGACTGGCTTAAAACCTGCTAGCCATGGCGTTTATGACTTCTGGACATACGATGATGAACAGGCAGGTAACAGAAATCGAACAGCTCATGTTCTGACACGACGTAAGGGTGGAAAAGCAATTTGGAACATCCTGAGCGAATATGGCAAAAAAGTCCTGGTAATAAACGTCCCTACCACCTATGCGCCCGAAGTTGTTAACGGCATTATGGTCAGTGGCTATACTACACCGAACACGAATGTTGAATTTACATATCCAGCGTCTTTTAAAGAGGAAATTTTTCATGTTGTCCCCAACTATCAAATCGACCTCGAGGTAAGCTTCCGCGAGCGCTTGAATACAGCAGGAAAAGTAGGACCATTGACTGACGCAGTCTTGCATATGACCGAACAGCATATCAAGCTCATCATGTACATGATGAAAGAGAAACCCTGGGATTTCACTTACCTTGTTTTCACCGGCGTGGATCGCCTCCAGCACCAATTCTGGGAAGAGGTCTGTAAGTTTCATCCTCGAACCAAAGAATATTTTTGCATGCTTGATGACGCTCTTGGGCAGATATTTGACATGCTTGAGCCAGAAGACAACCTGTTTGTCGTCTCCGACCATGGCTTTTGTGGACATAGCAGCTACTTCGATATCAACGAATACCTCTATAGTAAAAAGCTTCTCTTTTTCAAGGACTCATCGATTGAGCGCGATCGCCGTAGAGTAAAACATGCTATTCAGTTCAAGCGCTTCGTATCACGAATTGGTCTGCGTTCCTTGGGAAGGAAAGTGAAACGGAAGCTCAAGATTGCCGGCCTCTGGTCACGAACGCGATTTGCACCGGATGGCCTTGAACGCCCAATATTCGATAACATTGATTGGGAGAGAACATTAGCATATGTCCCTTCTTTCTCAGGTTTTCCTGGTGGGTTTGCAGATATCTTTCTGAGTCCTGATATCACCGGGGAGCAGGTAGCAGAATTATGTGATGATCTCAAACACCAGGTAAATCCGAAAAATGGCAAGCCCTTGATTGATGCCATCTATACAAATGAAGTGTATGGAACAGGACCATATATACTGCAAGAGCCACACCTACTACTTCTTCCTAATAAAGGTATGACCTTCCGACCGGAGTTAGGGAACGAGAGCCTATGGGAGGAACTCGACAAGTCTTTTGGATCGCATCACAAGGATGGCGTTCTCTACGCCTTTGGTGGTTCGTTCAAACGTGGTTTTAAGGCTCCTAATGCCGAAATTTATGACCTTGCGCCAACGATACTACGAGCAATGAATCTTCCTTTACCTCATTCTTTCGATGGACAAGTATTGGATGAGCTGTTTGTAGAGAAGCAAGAGAGGGAGTTATTCCCGGCGGAAGATGGCGGACTGACCAAACGCAAGCTCCAGAAATTACAAGAAGTAGGGGCGCAAATTATTGCACCCTTGCGGGAAGCAGATCCCCAACCAAGGGTGCAATAATTTGCGCCCCTACAAGAGATATTACGCTTCCCCTGATGTTTTACGCATCGTGGGAAAGAGTATTACATCACGGATAGACTCCTGGTCCGACAGTAGCATCGTTAAACGGTCAATACCGATACCAACTCCACCCGTTGGCGGCATGCCCACCTCCAAAGCCTCGAGAAAATCCTCATCCAGCACCTGGGCTTCGTCATCACCCTGGGCACGCTGGCGCATTTGATCCTCAAAACGAGCGCGTTGATCGAGTGGATCATTCAATTCAGTAAAGGCGTTGCCGCACTCCAAGCCACCAATGAATGGTTGAAAGCGCTCAACTAAACCTGGGATTTCACTATGTTGCTTCGCTAATGGTGAAACATCGCGCGGATAGTCGGTCAGGAAAAGCGCCTGGCGCAATATCGGATGTCCTTTGCGGAACATAATCCCCTTGAGGTCATCGATCAAGCGACCACGCCCCAGCCTGGGATCCGCCTCGTAACCTTGCGCGCGCATCTCTGCTGCAAGGCTATCTTTGTCTGGAAAACGATTGACATCGATACCCGTAAATTCATCAATTGCATCCAGCAGACGTATGCGATTCCAGGGTGGTGTCAGGTCTATCTCGGTTCCCTGGTAAGTAATATGAGAAGAGCCTTTCACTTCTTGAGCAATATAGCAGATCATCTCCTCGACAAGCTTCATTATATCGTTATAGTCAGCATATGCTTGATAACATTCCATCATAGTAAATTCAGGATTATGGTTGCGGTCGATTCCCTCATTGCGAAAATCGCGTCCAATTTCATAAACTCGCTCAAATCCACCCACAATCAAACGCTTGAGATAAAGCTCAGTGGCTATACGAAGGTACAAATCACGGTCTAAGGCATTATGATGTGTGACAAATGGGCGTGCGGTTGCGCCACCGTAGAGTGGCTGCAAGATTGGCGTCTCAACCTCGATGAAGCCATGCTCATCGAGGTTGAGACGCATAGCAGTTATTATGCGACTGCGTGTGACAAAGATCCGTCTCGCTTCATCGCCGTTGGCAATCAAATCAAGATAGCGCTTGCGCTGGCGTAGCTCAACATCCTCAAGCCCATGATACTTTTCAGGTAGGGGACGCAGCCCCTTTGCAAGGATACGATATTCTCGCACATGGAGTGTACGCTCACCTGTACGTGTGAAAAAAAGGTAGCCTTGCACCTGTACAAAGTCACCGATATCCAACAGCTTTAGAGTCTTATAAGCGTCCTCCCCTACATCATCAATACGAAAGAAGACCTGGATGCGACCAGTCCCATCTTCGATTTGAGCAAAGGTGACCTTGCCTTGTGGACGCATCAGACGAATGCGCCCGGTAAGCGTAAAATCCCTTTCCTCCCCCTGCCACTCATCAAAGTGTCGTAATACATCCGCGATAGTATGAGTGCGCTCCACACGATTAGGGTAAGGGTTGATGCCCTTCTCTCTTAATGCCTGTAAGTGTCGTCTCCGTGCTTCCTCTTCGGATATTAGGTTAAACCTGACTTGAATATCCCTTTGCTGTTCGTCTGCCATGTAATTTCTCTTTCTCCTCCAGAATTGTGTAAACCATTGTAACATTCTTTCTTTTCTTTTGCATCGATGATACCAAATTGGTTCTACATGCTTTAAGGCGAATCTAGGAAAAGGGAAGGTGGGGATACTCCATGCCGCGAAGAACCCACTAAACGGCAATAAAAATCCGACCTGCGGCACCTCTAAATGGGCCACAGGTCGGTCGATTGCTGTTATCGCCTGGAAGGGTTACTCGATCCTGAGGATAGTATATTCTTTCACACCGCCAGGCGTAGAGACAATCACCAGATCGCCTACTTTGTGACCCAGCAGTGCTTTACCCACGGGGGATTCATTAGAGATCAGCCCGGCGCTTGGTTTTGCTTCAAATGCGCCTACAATCGTATAGCGATACTCACGATCATCCGCAGTGCGCAGCCGGGCAATAGAGCCAAGTGAGACGACATCACCAGGTAATTTATTAATTGGTTTGGCAGTTGCTAATAACTGCTCCAGTTCCAATATGCGTCCTTCTAGACGTGCCTGTTCGTTTTTAGCGTCTTCGTAAGCTGCATTGTCGATCACGTCACCTGACTCCTTAGCGTCATGCAGGTATTGCGCAACTTCAGTTCGCCTGACAGTGCGTAGAAACTCGAGTTGAGCGAGTGCACGCTGCCGACCATCATCTGTCAGGAATACATCCTGTGTTTCCATCTCTGTTTCCCTTCTTGATCCGGTAGGGGTCCTACTCCTACCAGATCTAGCTCACCTATCTCCAATGATAGGTGCCTACCGGGTAGGATAATCTACATCCCCCCAGGTAATACTAACCAGTTCCCCTGAATGACGACGAAGTAACAGCTCTCCGCTATCATCCACATCTTCAGCAATACCGCTGACTATAGCGTTTCCCTGGTGCACCGTAACAGTGCGTCCGAGTGTCGCTAATTGACCTCTCCAACGCTCCCGAATCATACGAGAGTAAGGTCCAGAAGTTGCTGCACCCACAGCATAGGTCTCTGCAATCTCCTGCTGCAACGCAAGATAGCTTTTCTCAATGTATCGCAGCAGGCAAGCAATAAATATCTCGCGGCTTACTTTATGGCCGCATACTGACTCAAGGGTCGTGGCAGTTGCAACGAGCGGAACCAGCACGGCAGAATCTTCTGAAAGGTCCTGGATACGCCCATTGACATTAACGCCAATTCCAACTACGGCAAGTATGCGACCACCAGAGTCGTGACTGGTTTCAATCAGGATGCCAGCGACCTTGCGATCCCCAATAAGCACATCATTGGGCCACTTGATAGTTGCGGCAACTTGACATGTTTCTGCAATTGAGTCAACCACAGCTAGCGAAACTATCATCACAAGCAGGTGAGGAGGGAAAAACGGTCGGAGCAATATGGACGAAAGCACATTGCACCCGGGCGTATCTACCCAACGACGACCCTGCCTACCCCTACCGGCAGTTTGACTATCAGTAAGCACCACCAGCCCTTCTTCTGGCCGCACCTGAGCCAGTTGCATAGCCAAGGTATTAGTTGATTCGACGGTTGGAAAATAAAGTAACCGATCTCCAACCCCGAAAAACTGTGTATCTAAAATACGTCGCAGCGCGACGATATCAAGTGGAGAAACGCTTTGCAAGTCTAATCCCACTACTACCTTGCTCTTACCTATACAGCGGTTCACGATGAATGAAGATAAACCAATCTGAGTCAACCATTAGACGAAGTAGTTACAGCTTTTTTGAGTTTGTCCTGATGACTTAAGCGCATATAGAATCGGTTGCCCATTGACAGATTGTGTGGATAAAAACCCCAGAGTAACGGCATATTTGATATCGCCATTACTCTGGGGAACGCTGCACAGGTAGGGATTACAAATTCACCTACCAGTGAGCTCGAGCCGGCGCTAGCGCCGCTCACCTCTCATCTGGAAGGTGTAGGAAATTACCACGCTGCCTGTGCAGCGATTACATTGGTCCATTACACACCACCTCCTTTCATTGCGCTTATTGTACCTTGCAATTTTAACGCTGTCAAGCTTTTCCCGCAAATTCACGGCCAGCAAGAAGGCACATGATGGGTTAAAGTAACTTGAGAAGCCCTTCGATAAAATTTGAAGTTTCTAATTTTTGAACCCTTATCCACCCTGCTATCACAGGGCTATGGTTGACGATAACAGACTTCTGAGCTACACTTACAACAGACGAAGAAAGGAGCTTCCGCTATGGCTATTGAGCGCACGGCACATCCCTATATTATTCATGATTCCGACATCTACGGTGGTGAGGCTATCATCGAAGGAACACGGACAGGCGTTCGACATGTCATCTTGATGTTTCAATCTGGCAAAGACCCCGAAGAAATAGCCAGCATCCATCGCCTCTCATTGGCTCAAGTATATGACGCCCTCAGTTATTATTATGACAACGACGCCGAGATCGAACACTATATCCATAACGAATCATAGCTAGCAAACATTTAAGTGTTTCGATCTATGTATTTCTTACCCTACAATTTTTATAAATTAAACGCTATGCAATGTATAGCAGTATGCCTCGCGTGCATTGTGAACCGGCTTTACAAGCCACTCCAAAGGAATAGCGATACTATTGTTTGCGTGCAATAGTATCGCCTGGACGACCCCAAAAACAGCCCATTTAACCCAAGGAGCTGTTGCCGACTCAGTGTTGCCATATTAGTACAAACAAATTTTACAGACGCTATCCTTCTGGATTGTCACATTTATGGAATTTCTGCTTGGGGCTCGGAACTGAATGGATCAAAGCAGAATAATTTAGTAATCACTTCTGGATAAGAGCCAACTATTTCCGTCGATAATCTTGAGGTCGCACAGTTCATTTATCTGTTGCTGAACAACCCTAAGATCTGTGATGTCATCGACACCATTGCCAGGAAAGCTGTGCGAAGCTTGACGCAGGACGAAGAGCACCTCTTAACGTTTTACGAGTTCCCTGAGTCCATGCATCGGCACATTCAGACAACCAACGCGATTGAAAGTCTCTTCAGTAATGTACGGCATCGCACCGATCAGATTGATGTGTTCACGACAGAGACGAGTTGCTTAGCGATTGTCTGGGCGATGATCCAGGACATCCGCTTGCATAAAATCCCGGTGTGAGAGAGCTCGCGATCTAAGAATCGTAGGTGAGCAAGTAACCAGCCTAGAAGGGTGGTCAGGAGAAGATTGTAAGTAGTCTTGTGTAGTACCAGGAACACGAACAGCAAGGTTTGATCCCTCTTGTCACTTGCCTTGCTCTCTGGTACACTGGCTAGAAAATGGTATCGGCACGAGCAGCGGAAGGAGAACCGTGATGATCCATGCCTTACAGTATAAGCCGCAAGGCCAGCGGTTTGAGCCACAGGAGCAGCAGAGCGGTGACGTGTGGCACAAGCACATCCATCTGCACCTGCACCTGCATCTGAGTTTCCGAGGCTGTCAGGGGCGTTTCTCGCATCTCAGCGCGACCCGTATGCTGATAATCTTCACGACGCTGTTTGTTGCCACTGTTATGGCATTCGCGTTTGCATTTGTGGGAGACGAAAATAGGGTTCTCACACCACTGCTCTACAACTACGCTGGACACATCAGCAACGCGAGCCTCTTGCTCGCCTGGGGTGCCCTTGTGCTTGGGGGCATGCCGCTGCTTTTTTCAGGCTGGCGCTCGAAACTACGCGTCCGCTTCGGCCTTTCTGTCGCGCTCATCATGCTGATTCTTACGCTTTTCCAGCCATTGCTCACCGTGCCTCTCCTGGTACTGCTCTCCTTTTTGGGGTTCTGTCGTGTCTTTGACAAGGGAGAGGTCGCTGGCAAATGGCTCCGCTTGGCCAGCTGGCTCAGTTTCGTCACGGTGGGGGCAATGGTGCTGCTGTTGCTCGGAGGGCTCCTCCGGTGCCTCTCTCTTGTGCTAATTGCGCCGGGATCGCTTCAGATGCCCTTTCTCTGGTATAAATTGCTGCTTTTCCTTCTTGGAATGTGCATAGCCGTCATCGTCGCCGTCTCGACGCTCTTCTGGCAGCCCCATTGGCGTCATAGCGCGCAGGCGCGCCCGAAGGACGCTTCTCCCTCTGACTTTGACTTGGCTCACGAGCCGCGAGGGTACAGGGGATGATTTCTGGCACGGCAGTTCTGCTCTTCTCATGTGTACAAGGTATGCACAGCTTGCTCTCATACCTGCCTGTTTACTACACACCTTTCCACAACAAATCTCATGCCCCTACGGGGGCACCACCCTCCATGAAAATAGGGGTTCGATCCTATTTTCAGAGGATTCGGGATGGCATCCATGTATCATGGTGGGAATAGCTGGCTGCTAACAATTATCTATAACAAATATCTATTAGAAAGGACATTTCATGAAAGATATCCCGTTTTCAAAGACCATTGCGCCGTTTGTTGAACGACTGAAACAATTAATCGCAGCCCTGTTTAATTTCCTGGATTGGTTCACACCTGCGCATCCCTTTATCGCCGATAAGCGAGCGCGTACTTTCCTAGTTTCCTTTACAATCCTCTTCTTCGAATTGTTCTGCATTCGCTGGATTCCATCCTATGTCCGCTACCTGAGTTATTTTAACAACTTTCTCCTGATGGCTTCTTTCCTGGGTATTGGCCTCGGTATGCTTTCAGCGCGCCGCGAGCGTTTCTGGTTTCCCCCGTTCCCGGTACTGGTGGCGCTGCTGGTCGTTATCATTGCGAAGACGAAGTTCACGCTTCTCATCAATTCAACGCAGGTTCTCTACTACGGAATTGCCGACCAGCAGAGCGCCCAGGGAGAAAATTTTCTGGTGTTGCCAATCATTTTCGGAATGGTGACGCTCTGCTTCATTCCCTTATCTCGTTCCTTTGGCAAGTTGTTCTCTCAGTTAAAACCACTGACCGCGTACACCTATGATATAATCGGCAGCCTTGCGGGAATCGCCACCTTCTCCGCGATGTCCTACTTCTCTCTGCCGCCGCTGGCGTGGTTCTCCATCCTGGGCATCCTCGTGCTGCTGCTCAGTGCGAAACGAACGGTGCTATTCGTAGCAGTCATCCTGGCTGCCACTCTCATCGAGGTTGGTCGGCTCCAGGTCGGCGCATACTGGTCACCATACTATAAAGTCATCCTCCACCCGGTCCCTCCCCATGGTTACTTTATCGATGTAAACGGCACCGGGCATCAGTATATGACTAACTGGCAGCTCAAGGAGCCATTCTACAAGGAGGTATACCGCATATTTGGCAGCAAGTCATTCCACCACGCGCTGATACTTGGAGCCGGATCCGGCTCTGACACCGCGATCGCCCTGGCGCATGGCGTCGATTCGATCACGGCGGTAGAGATTGATCCCACGATCTATCAGCTTGGCGCTCAACTCAACCCGGATAAACCCTACAGCAATCCGCGCGTTCATGTTGTCATCAATGATGGCCGCAGTTTCTTGCAGAATACCACCGATCACTATGATCTGATTATTTTCGCTTTGCCCGACTCGCTGACGCTCACCTCAAACAACACCAGTTTGCGTCTTGAAAGTTTCCTGCTCA
>WNGD01000217.1_pt1 | contig 56041 bp, 53 predicted proteins | sample 5400671 | NCBI WGS metagenome assembly WNGD01 (sample SAMN13153369, study PRJNA577476) | soil metagenome | isolation source: 40 cm soil or saprolite under grassland replicate 2 | place: USA:California | collected 2016-06-15 | reverse complement strand
ACTTGCTCCAGTCCCTCCTCGAACCGGGCGCGGCTCTCGTCCATGGAGATGCCGAAACGGGCGAACTCGTGCGGCAAGAAGGCGCGCGCAAATCCCACCTCGAGCCGGCCGCCGGAAATGGCGTCCACCATGCCGATCTGGCCTGCGAGCTTCAGCGGATTGTTGAACACCGGCAGCACCGCACCGGTGATGAGACGCATCGAGCGCGTCAGCGCCGCCGCCGCACTGAGAAAGATGAGCGGATCGGGACTGTAGCCGCCGTAGGACAGAAAATAATGCTCGACCGTGCGCACATTGGTGAAGCCCAACTGCTCGGCGAGTTGCGTGAGCTCGAGCGCCTCGCGCCAATACTGGTCGGCGGCCTTCTGCTTGGGACCGACGGCGGGAAAGAACTGTATGCCGAACTCCATCGGTCACCTGAAGTCGCTCAGAGCTCCACGCCGATCCGGCGGTCAACGGAATAGGGGCCGCCGCCGCGCAATGCGATGGCGAAGCAGACCAATCCCCAAAGCAGCGTGTATTCGTAGCCGCGGTTGAGCCACGAAAATCCGGACTTCCAATAGAGTATGGTGATGACGAGCATTTCCACCGCGGCCGCCGCGGCGAAGAAGCGCGTGAACAGTCCAATGATGAGCGCGATCCCGCCGACGAACTCGATGATCAGACCCGCCCAGATCCAGGGGAGCGCCGGATCGAATCCAATCTCGACGAAGGCGCCGATATAGGCCGAAGGCCCGCGCGTGACCTTGCCCCAGCCGTGCACCAAGAGATTCCAACCTACCGCGATGCGCACGATCGGCCAGGCGAGGGGAATGACGAAGGCGTAGAACGGCTGCAGGCCGGGAAAGATCAGCTTGGTTTGCTGCTTGGTCTCGGGCTCAATGCGCGTCATGAGTTATCCTCCCTCGGCTAGCCTGTCAGTCCTTGGCGCGGAAAGCATCCTGCGGGAATGGCATCACGTCGAGCCGCCGACCGGTCGCGTGAAACAAGGCCTGCGCCAGCGCGGGAGCAACCGGCGCCAGAACCACTTCCCCAAAACCCTGCGGCGGGCGATCGCTCGGGAGCACGATCGGGACGATCTCCGGCATTTCGTCTATGCGCAACAACGGATAGTCGGAAAAGTTGCTCTGCTCCGCTCCGCCGCTCGAGAAGGTAATCCTGCTCTTGAGCGTATTGGTCAGCGCGAATCCGATCCCGCCCTCGATCTGCGCTTTGAGCGTGTTCGGGTTGACCACGAGGCCGGTATCGACGGCGCAGAACACACGCTTGACGGCAAAGCGAGTCGCCACGCGCGATAGCTCGACCACCTCCGCGACATAGGTTTTGAAGCGGCCGCCGCGACCGATGTAACAATTGTAAGCAATTCCGCGAAAAACATTCGGCGTCGTTCCCCAGCCGGACGCCTGCGCGACGGCATCGAGGACGCGCACCGCCAATGGATCCTCCAACAGCAAATGGCGCCGATAGGCGTACTGATCGATGTGCGCGCGCTGGGCGAGCTCGGTGACAAAGCTCTCCCAGAAGAACACTGCCGCGGTCGAGCCGACCGAGCGCATGAAATAGACCGGGATCGGCAGCGGCGTGTCCACGGTCTCCACGAGAAAGTGCGGCAGCCGATAGCTCTGATTGTAGATGCCGTCGACCATGCTTTCGTCCCAGCCGCCTTCCGGGGTCTGGTCGAGCCAGCTCTTGCGCACCGCCCCGAACAGCGACTGCCCCGCGACACGGGCGTGCACGGCGAGCGGATAGCCGCGCTCGTCGAGCACTGCGCGAAAACGGCCACCTGCGTTCGGCCGGAAGACGTCATGCTGGATGTCTTCCTCGCGCGAGCGAATGAGCTTGACCGGACGGCCTACAGCCTTGGACGCCTGCACGGCTTGCAGCACGTAATCAGGTACGATCTTGCGGCCAAAGCTCCCGCCCAGGAAGGTGACATTGACTTTCACGTCGTCAGGAGCGCAGCCGACGGCCTGCGCTACGGCTTGCTGGCACGCGGTCACCGATTGGATGGATCCCCAGACCTCGACACTGCCATGCTTGTAGCTGGCCGTGGCGTTGACCGGCTCGAGTGGAGCATGCGCGATGTGCGGCAGCACGAAGCGCCGCTCGATGACCGCGGCCGAGCGTCGTTCGAGAATTTCTCGCGGTTGCCCACGCACAAGCGCAGTGACGCCATGCTCGGCGTCCAAGGCTCCAGCCAGCATGGCGTCGATCCTGGCGGTAGAGAGGTCGCCCGCTGCGCCGCCCTCGAATGTCACCTCGAGTGCATCGAGTGCGCGCTTGGCCTGCCAGAACTGGTCGGCGACCACGCAAACCGCGTTGTAGCGCGGCAGATATGGAAGCTGCGGATGCTGGGTGCCTGCGTCTTCGTTGGCGATGGCCAACGCCGCGATCTTCACCACCGCGCGCACGCCGGCCATTTTGAGAATATCCGTTTCGTTCTTGATCGCGGTCAGTTCTCCGGTGACGGAGCGCGCGGTTTTGATGGCCGCGTTGAGCATACCGGGAACCGCGACATCCATGCCGAAGATCGCACTGCCATCGCACTTGGCTGGCGTGTCCAATCGCGCGAGCGGCTTGCCGATGAGCCGGAAGGCGCTGCTGTCCTTGAGCGGCGGGTCGGCGTTGAGCGGAAGGTTGGCGGCGGCGGCGGCAAGCTCGCCATACGACAGGCTTTCTCCTCGCGCATTGATCACGAAACCGTTTTCGGTGTGGCACTGCACGACGTCGATATTCCAGCTCTGCGCTGCCGCGCGGGTCAGGACGTCACGGGCAGCGGCGCCTGCAGTACGCAGGCGACCATAGAGCGCCGTAGTCGACATCGAAGCGCCCTCTTTCTGCGCTGGCGCCTCTTGCCGAAATGCAATCTTGTAGGCCGCTTTGCCGGTTGCGAACCGGATCTTGACACGCTGCCAGTCGGCATCGAGCTCATCGGCGAGAATTTGCGGCAGCGCGGTGTACGAGCCCTGCCCTACCTCCGGCTGTGATAGCGCGAGCGTGACCTCCCCGTTCGGTGCGATGGCGATCCAGTCGGTGATCTCGGTTTCCGCCGCGCGGCTTTGCCGCACACCGATCGGAATGATGAGAGATGCCGCCGTCACCGCGGCTCCAGCGAGAATAAAGCGGCGCGACACGGGCGTCATCGGATGCTGCACGGCACGGCTCGGTTTTTGCGTCGGGCAGGGGTTTTGACCTGAGGCTCAATCTTGTAGCAGAAGTTCGCGGGTCGTGGGTTCGTTTGGGCACGCGCGTCGGGGGCGGACCGGCTGGCACGGCTGATCGTATTTTGCCCCAGGACTTCACTTGTCGGTAAGGCTGCGGCCGCACTATCGTGAGCCATGTCCAATTTTGCTCCTGCCGCATCTGCTCATGTCCCGACCGCCGGGATATCGGTGCAGCGCGGCGAGAGCGGGTGGCGCGTCGTCGCGCGCACCGCCTTGCCGTTCCTGATCGTGGCGCTCGCGTGGGAAACGACGGCACACCTCGACATCTTTCCCCGCAAGCTGTTTCCACCACTCGAGGATGTGGTAGGCGCCTTGCTGCGGCTGACTTCCACCGGCGTGTTGCCGCACCATGTACTCGACACGCTCATTCGGCTCCTTGCGGGCTTCGCGCTCGCCGCGGCGGCGGGTGTGGCCATCGGCTTCGCGATGGGCCGCTCGCGCCGCGCGGAAGACGTGCTGCTTCCGCTCATCAGCATCGGCGCCCCGATCCCAGGCCTCGCCTATGCGCCGCTGTTTCTGCTCTGGTTCGGCCTTGGCAACGTCACTGCCGTGCTGCTCGTGGCCGTCGTCTCGGCCTTTCCGATCATCTTCAACACCTGGGCAGGTGTGAAGGCAGTCAAGGAGATCTGGGTACGCTCGGCGCAGGCGATGGGCGCGGATGACCGGCGGCTGCTGCACCAGGTGATCCTGCCCGGCGCACTACCCTATATGCTGACCGGATTGCGGCTTGGGTTGGCGCAGGCGTGGCGCATCCTGGTCGGAGTGGAGATGCTCGCCGCCGTGCCCTGGGGCCTCGGCTGGATGATTTTCGGCGCGCGCGAGTTTTTGAACACCGATGTGATGCTCGCCGGCGTCGCGGTGATCGGCGCAATCGGCCTTGCGCTGGAGAAATTCGTGTTCCAACGGCTCGAGCGCTACACCGTCGTTCGCTGGGGGATGATGTCATGAGCGCCGCCACGAAAGGTGCGATGGAGCGCGCGGCCTCGGCATACCGCGCAGGCCTCACGCTGCTGCTGGCGGCCGCCTGCTACGAGGCGGTTGCGCGCAGCGGCGTCTTTCCGGCGGCGCTGCTGCCAACCTTGCCGAAGATCGCCAGCACGCTCTGGGCGCTTCTCCTCGACGGCACGATGCTGGAACATGCCGGCTTCACGATGTATCGCGTGCTTTTTGGGCTCGCGATCGCGATAGCTGTCGCGTTGCCGCTCGGAATCCTGATGGGGCGTTTCCGGACGGTGGAGAATTTCTGTCTTCCACTCGCCAGCGCGCTGATGCCTATTCCATCGCTTGCGTGGGTGCCGGTGTTCATTCTCTGGTTCGGACTCGGCAACTCGGTCGCGATCCTCATCGTCGTCTATGCCGCGCTTTTTCCGATGCTGCTCAACACCTGGTCCGGGGTGCGCGCCGTCAATCCGCTGTGGCTGCGCGCGGCAGGCGCCATGGGCGCCGACGAGCGGGCGCTGTTCTGGAGGGTGATCATCCCCGGCGCGTCCCCCTTCATCATCACCGGGGTGCGGCAAGCGTTCCTGCGAGCGTGGATCGCTGTGGTGGGCGCCGAGATGCTCGCCGCATCGGACTGGGGGCTTGGTTGGGTTATTTTCGATGCCAAGGAATTTTTGAACACCGATGTCATGATGGCCGCCCTTGCCGTCATCGGCGCCATCGGCTTCGTGTTCGAGCGGCTCGTCTTCGGCTCGCTCGAACGAGCCACCGTCATGCGTTGGGGCATGGTGCGCGCGTCGAAGCGGTAGCAACATATGTCCTCTTCATGCCGGCGGATGACAACGGAAGGGATGCGATGAAGCATTTTTCTGTGCTGCTTATCGCCGCCGCGCTGCTCGCGAGCGTGTCCCCGAGGGCCGGCGCGCAGGACTTTCCTACGCGGCCGATGACTATCATCGTGCCATTCGGACCCGGCGGCTCCGCCGATATCGTCGCTCGGATGTACGCGCAAAAGCTATCGGAACGACTCGGCAAGCCGGTCGTGGTTGAGAACCGGGCGGGCGCTGGGACGGCAATCGGCGCGACCGCGGCGGCGCGAGCTACGCCCGACGGATATACGCTCTTGCTGGGCGGAAGTTCGGCACTCGCCTACAACGTGACGCTGCACAAGGCGCTGCCATATGATCCAGTCCGAGATTTCGTGCCGCTCGCGCAGGTGAGCGCGCTTCCGTTCGTGCTGGTGGTGCAGCCGAAGCTGCCCGTGCGCTCACTGTCCGATCTGATCGCGCTCGCCAAGGACAAACCGGGCCAGCTGGCATTCGGAACGTCCGGGACGGGCTCGCCCGCGCATCTGTGCGCCGAATACCTTAGGCTCATGACTGGAATCGACATCACCTACATTCCGTACAAGAGCAGCCCGCCAGCCTTGACCGACCTCATCGCCGGCATTGTTCCAACGATGTTCGTTGATCTTCCGCCCGCGCTGCCGCTGATCAGGGAGGGCAAGATCAGGGCACTCGGCATGTCATTGATGGCTCCGGTCCCGGCGGCGCCCGAGATCCCGCCGCTGGCGCAATTGGGCGTTCCCGGTTACGACGCCGGCGGCTGGCATATGTTTGTCGCGCCGGCGAAGACGCCGAAGGAAATCGTCAACCGCCTCCATGCCGAGTTGAAAGCCATCACGGCTCTGCCTGAAATACAGCAGCGGTTCACGGCGCTCGGATTAATTGCCGTCGACAGCCCGGCCATCGAGGACTTGGCGATCTATGTCAAATTCGAGATCGACCGGTGGGGGAAGGTGATACGCTCAGCCGGGATTGCCGAATCTGAATAGCGCGTGATCGGCTCATTTCCACCATAGCAGACGGCGGTCTCGCCTGCCCTACGCAGCAGAAGTTTGAAGGGCGTGCCGTTCCATGCACAAACGCGCGGCCTCAGGCCGCCATTATGGAGAACGGCGGTAACACAAAGCCTCAGACAAGTTTACAAAAACCGGGTCGGCCACATCAGCGTGCGCCACATGTGCGAGGATGGCGTATTGTCAAAACCGAGACCCTCTTTCGGCTGCTTGAAATTGCGGCCAATAATGTCGACGAAATCGTCCAGATTGACCTTGGCATCGGGATCGAACGCGTAAATATCGTTCACGCAGATCAGCCGCGCGGTCATGTAATACTTGTGACTGCGGGCGCGTTTGTATTCCTCCACGATATAGGGCTCGGGCTGATAGTCCGGCCCGAAATATTTGACGTACATGTCCGGATATTTGTAGCCGATGGACTCGTCGGGGAAGAAGCGCAGCGCCTGGTGCACGCGCACCGCCCAGCTCACCTCCTCATCCACGTAGGGCTCGATCAGCTGCGCGCCCCAATAGCCGTGATCGCAGCGAACAAAACCGGCAACGGCGACGTCATGGAGCAGACATGCGAGCACGACCTTCTCGTCGTGCCCGGCCTTGAGCGCGAGCGCCGCGCTTTGCAGGAGGTGGTTCATCGACACGAACCGGTGCTTGAAAAAGTCGATCAGCGTCGGCTTGTCTGGCATCTTCGGCAACCGCGGATCGGCGCCCATCAGGAAATACTTGCCAGGATTGCGCGCCTGCAGCTCGGCGCCGCCAACGTAATCGAGATTGCCGTCCGCCATGCTGAACAGCGCCGATTTGGTGGCAATCTTGTCGTTGAGCTCGTTCATCATCTTTTCTTCGAGCTCGTCCGCCTGCTCCGACAACGTCAGCGGCCTCGACGCGGCGTGCGGTCCCATGCGCTTGCTCCTAATAACTTTTGCGGCCTGGCGGCGAATTGTCCGATTTGATCCGCGCCTGTCTACACCCAATTCGAGTCCAGCGAAACTCTCCTCTGCCGCACGGGCCGCGTCTGGCCACGAATGGGCATACCATCTATGACAGCAGCACGCAGGTCGCGCCGATGCCGCACATCGAAATCCGCAACGTCTCGGTCGTTTACGATACACCCTCCGGGGAGATCCCGGGCGTCGCCGGGGTAAGCTTCAACATCGAGGCCTCGGAATTCCTGTGCATCGTCGGTCCATCGGGCTGCGGTAAGTCGACGCTGCTCAACGTGATCGCCGGTTTTCTCTCCCCGACCGCCGGCGAAATCCGCATCGGCGGCAAAACTGTCAGCGGTCACGGTTCCGATCGGGGCGTCGTGTTCCAGGACTTCGCCCAGCTGTTCCCGTGGCGCACCGCGCTCGGGAACGTGAGCTTCGGGCTGGAGATGAAGGGGATCGGGAAGGACGAGCGCGAGCGGATCGCGCTCGAGCACCTCAAGCTGGTGAAGCTCGAGAAATTTGTGCAATCGTATCCGCATCATTTGTCCGGCGGCATGCAGCAGCGGGTCGCCATCGCGCGGGCACTGGCATACAATCCCTCGGTGCTGCTGATGGATGAGCCATTCGCCGCGCTCGACGCGCTGACCCGCGACGACATGCAGCGCCTGCTCGCGGAAGTCTGGCGCGAGACGCGCAAGACGGTGGTCTATGTGACGCACAACGTGGCTGAAGCCGTATACCTCGCCGATCGCGTGGTGGTGATGACGCCGCATCCCGGAATGGTGAAGACGGAGCTCCGCGTGCGCCTGCCCCGCCCGCGCGACCCGCTCAGCGTCGAATTTCTCGACTATCAGAAATCGCTGTTGCGCCATCTCGGCGAGGTCGCAGCCGCCGCCGGCAATAGAGAACCGAACGGGCTAGACCAGAGATAGCGGTTGTGACGTGCTGGAAGCTGGATAAACGCTCACGACTTCGATCATGACGCAGAGACGCATCGATAACGAACCTCGTACGATGCTCGCAATCGCGCGGCGGCTCGGCTGCGCGCTCTTGCTGCTCGCGCCCACGGGCTTGGGCGCGCCGCGGGCCGAGGAGCCCTACCCTGTTCGTCCGATCCGGCTGATCGTGGGCTTCGGCGCCGGCGGCCCGACCGATATTCCGGCGCGCTTCATGGCCGATAAGTTGGGCGAGATGCTGGGCCAGCGCGTGATCGTGGAAAACAAGCCGGCCGCAGCCGGCATGATCGCGACCAGGGATGCGCTGTCGCAGCCGCGCGACGGTTACACGTTGCTGCTGTGCACTCATTTCGAGCCGATCAACACCGCGCTCTTCAGGAAAGCGCAGTTCAAGCTCAGTGATATCGCTCCGGTCTCGCTGATCGCCAAATACTATTACGGGCTCGCGCTGGCAAATAGCGTTCCCGCCGCCGGCTTTGGCGATTTCCTGCGCTACGCCCAAACGCATCCCGGCGAGGTGAGCTATGCGACCATCGGCGCCGGCTCGGCGCAAGAGATTCTCGCGCGCCAGCTCGAGAAGTTCACCGGCATTACCATGAACCGCATTCCCTTCCGTGGCGGCGCGCAGGTTGTGCAGGAGCTCGTCGCCGGGCGTGTGCAGTTCTATGTCTCGCCGACCCTGGCGATCGTACCGCAATACCAAGCAGGGCAGCTCAAAATCCTTGCAGTGACAGCGCCCGAGCGGCTGCATAATTTGGCTGATGTTCCGACACTCACCGAACGGGGTATCGACTTCGTGCGTTTCGGCTGGCTCGGTATCTGCGCTGGCGCGGGCACGCCGCGGCCGATCCTCGACCTGCTTCAGCGCCAAATCGCGGTGGTCGCCGGCTCACCCGACTACCGCACGATGATCGAGAAGGCGGGCTCGATCGCGGTGTCGTCCACAAGCGAAGAACTCGGGCAGCTCATCGCGCAAACGCTCGATGATGTTTCGGCGAGCATCCGCGAATTCGGCTTGCAGCAGGACGAGTGACGGAGAAAGAAGCGGATACGATCTTGGAGGAGATGATGGCCAACAGGGACGAACTGACGCGGCGGCAATGGCTCGCAGGCATCGCGCTGGCGCTGGCGCTGCCGGGCCGGCCCGCATGGGCGCTCGAGACCATCCGGCAGGGCTTTCAAACCAACATCTGGGGCATGCCGACCTATTATCTGCTCAAATCAGGCCTGCTCGAGAAGCACGGTATCAAGTTCGAAGAATTCGCCGTGCCATCCGGCAATCTCACCATGCAGCAAATGGTGGCGCGGCAGGTGGACATGGGCACCTATGCCGCGCAGTCCTTCATCATCGGCTACGACAAAGGCGGGCTCGTCGCGATCGCGCAAATTGAAACCGTGGGCAAGACCGCGCAGATCGTCACCCGCAAGGAACTCAAGCTCAGCAAAGTCAGCGAGCTCAAAGGGCTCAAAGTCGCCAACCAGACCGGCTCCTCCGTCGGCAATATCTTTACCGATGTCATCGCGCCCGCCGCCGGCCTCAGGAAGGGCGACTTCCAGGAGGTGCGCATGGATGTGAATAACATGGTCGCGGCAATGGCCGCGAAGACCGTGGACGCCATGGTCAATGTGGAGCCCTACAACGCGATCGCGGTCGCGGAGGGCATCGGCACTTCAATCATGGATTTCTCGCAGGTCGACAAAATGCCGGTGTTCATGGCGGCGACGCCCGACTTCGTCGACAAGAGCCCCGAGACGGCGGTTGCCTATCTCAAATGCTGGCAGGAGGTGGCGCGCGACTTCAAGGACAATCCGGGCAAGGTCGCCGACGTGATCTACGCCTTCTTCACCTCGAAGGGCTACGCCATGTCGCGCGAGACCTTTACCAAGGCGCTGGCCAAAGTCGAGGTCGATCCGGGTTTTCCGACCGATCTCGCGCAGGGCTTACAGAAGGACGCCGAGGTGCTGCTGCGGGAGAAAAAGATTTCCGCCATTCCCGACTGGAAGAAGGCGCTGCGACCGGATCTGTGGGCCAAGGCCAAGTCGTGAGACTGAGCAACACCCGAATTGCAGGTGCAGCCAAGTAATCACCGCCTCGCCTGCCGCGTTCAAACACGCTAAAGGTTCGCGCGACATCCCAGCATGGAGAGTGGAATGAAAGCCGGAAGGAAGAAGGGCGCGAAAAAGCCTGCAAAGACCAGCAAAGCGAAGGTGGCGCGGCCGAAACGGGGTGCGGCATCGCAAGGCGCGGCGAAGCGCGCAGCTTCCGTGAAAACTCCGCTCAGCAATGGCGGGCCAATCACTTGGAACTTCAAACTCATCGGCCATCACCTGCTCGACGGCTTCGGCGGTATGGGCGAAGGCATGTCGATCCAGATTGCACCCGACGGTCGCCGCATCCTCTGGCTCGCGCATGAGAGCGCGCCGAAGAATTTCACCGCGGTCGACGTATCCGATCCGCGCAAGCCAAAGGTCGTGGCGCAGACGGATTTGCCGCAGTCTCACATGCGCTCGAATTCGCTGGAGACCTGCGGAAATATCATGGCGGTGGCTTACCAAACCCAAAAGAAAGGCCTGCAACCCGCCGGCATGGAGCTGTTCGACATTTCCGTGCCGGAAAAGCCGAGGTCGATCTCGTTCTTTGACTGCTCAGGCGCGACCTCGCGCGGGGTGCATCAGCTCTGGTTCTGCGACGGCGAGTACGTTCACTGCGCGTCTGGCGCACCCGATTTCACGCCCACGCATCCCAACGATGATCAGTTCTATCGCTGTATTGACGTCCGCAATCCGTCAAAGCCGGTCGAGGTGGGGCGCTGGTGGATGCCGGGCACGCGGCAGGGCGACAACGTCGCGCCGCCGCCACGTCATCCGTTGGACAAGGGGCACCGCGCCCACAACACCAACGTCTATCCCCAGCGCAGCGACCGTTGCTACCTCGCCTATATCGACGGCGGCATGTTCGTCCTGGATATTTCGGATAAGGCGAACCCGAAACGGATCTCGCAGTGGACCAACTCGCCTCCCTACACCGGATTCATGCACACCGTGATGCCGCTATTCGATCGCGGGCTCATGGTGATCACCGACGAATCAACCGAGAACAACGCTAAGGATTGGCCGAAGCTCATCTGGATTCTCGACGCACGCGAGGAAACTAACTTGGTCCCGATCTCGACCTGCCCGTTGCCCGATCACCAGGCGTTTGCTGCAAAGGGACGGTTCGGCGCCCACAATATCCACGAGAACGTGCCGAGGCCGACCGCCTGGCACTCCGATCAGATCGTGCTCGGCACCTTCTTCAACGGCGGACTGCGCGCCTACGATATTTCCAATCCGTATCAGCCGCAGCAGGTCGGGGTGTTTGTGCCACCGGCGCCGCCGATGGCGCCTACCGGGACCATCCAGCTCAACGACGTGTTCGTCGACGAGCGCGAGATCGTGTATACGGTCGACCGCCACGTCGGCGGCCTCTACATTCTGGAGATGGATTTTTGACCACGCCGCTGCGCATGCAGGTACTGAGCGGCGCGAACGAGGATGCTCGATCTCTTTCCCTCCCGTGAGGCGGGCCGGTTCGGGCGCAGGCGCAAGCACGCGCGTGGCGCAAAACTTCCTGTGATCGTCGTCACCGGGTTCCTCGGCGCCGGCAAGACCACATTGCTACGTCGCTTTCTGGGAAGCCCTGCCGGTGAAGGCACGGCGGTCGTAATCAACGAGTTCGGCAGCGTCGGCATCGACGATGCGCTGGTGCGCGCTTCGAGCGACGATGTCACGCTGCTTGGCAACGGCTGCCTGTGCTGCAACATGCGCTCCGACCTGCAGAACGCATTGCGCAATCTCCTCGCCGAGCGCGCGCATGGCACGGTGCCGCAATTCAAACGAGTATTGATCGAGACGAGCGGGCTCGCCGATCCTGGGCCGATCTTGCAGACGTTCGCCACGGATCGCGCGCTGGGCAGCGAATTTCACGTCGAGACAGTCGCGGCCGTAATCGAGGCCGTGAGCGGGCTCGAAACTCTGGGATGGTCGGCCGAGGCAAGAAAGCAGGTCATCCTTGCGGACCGGCTGGTCGTCTCCAAAACCGATCTCGTCGAACCGCAAGCGCTCAAGCGATTGAAGGCACGCCTTACAGCGCTCAATCCGCACGCCGCCGTTCACAGCGCGGTAGAGGGCCGTCTCGATCCGCGCTATCTGCTCGAGAGCGATATGCGCTCGGCGAAGACCGCGTCCGGGTTCGTCGCCGAGGCCGAGCACAGCGACGGCATCTTAAGCTTCGTCATTACGGAGAAGGCGCCGCTCACTTGGGACACGTTCGCGCGCGGCATGGAAACGCTCATTGCGTTGCGTGGAGGCGATCTCCTGCGCGTCAAGGGCTTGCTGAACGTCGTGGGGTGTCGCGGACCGGTGGTGGTGCAGGTGGCGCAGCACCTCGCGCACCCGCCGGTCGAGCTCGCAGCATGGCCCGATCAGGATCGCGCCAGCCGGCTGGTGTTCATCACTCGCGGCATTCCTGAGCGTCAGGTACGCGACCTTTTTGCCTCGGTGCGCGCATTGGCGCCCGATGCTGGGCGCTAGCGACTCGTTAGCTCATCGGTCCCCAGCTGCACGGAGACGACAGCAGCGGAGTAACAGAGGCCGTTGGGCTTAACGCGCAGCCGCGTCGCGGCGCAGGTCCTTATCGATCGTCAGCGGCGCGTCATTGCCGAAGCGCACGCGATAGACCTGGAAGTTCTCCATCACCCGCTGCACGTAGTTGCGGGTTTCCATGAACGGGATGCGTTCGACCCAATCGACGGGATCGACCTTCGGGTCGCGCGGATCGCCGTATTTTGCGATCCACTCCTGGACGCGGCCGCGTCCGGCATTGTAGGCGGCAAAAGCCAGAAGTTGGTTGCCGCGGTAGTCCTGCAACACGCCGGCGATCTCGGCGGCGCCGACCTGAAGGTTATACGGCGAATCCGTCCGTAGGCGCTTGAAGTCGTAAGTGCAGCCGAACCGCTTACAGGTATCTTTTCCGGCTTCCGGCGTCACCTGCATCAGGCCCATCGCCTGCGCGTGCGACCAGTCGGACGGATCGAATGCGCTCTCCTGGCGAATAATCGCAAACAGCATCGCGTTCTCGATACTCGGGGCGATCGCCGAATAGCGCGGCACGCCAACCGTCGGAAACGCGTAGTAGTCGAGCGGCAAGCCGCGCGCGAGCGCACCCTTGCCCATGTGCAGCATCCCGCGTGCGTCCTCATACTGCTCGGCCAACTCGCCCAGCGCCGAGAGCGTGCCCGGGTCGTTGACCGACTCGCCGATACTGGCCATCAGCGTGATGACCAGTTGCCGTTCGTTGAGCGCGTATAGAATCTCGAGCGCGCGAACAAGCTCGAGCCGGTTAGCCTCGGCTTGCTTGTCCGGCTTTGCCGGCGGCGGCGCAAGCGCAAGCGCCGGAAGCCCCAACCGGGCGCGGGCGAGCTGTCCGTAATAGGCGGCCGAACCGCGCGCCGCCGTCTCATATTCGGCGCGTGCCTCATTCGGCTGGTTTAATGCCTCGGCCACCCGCCCCAGCCAGTAATGGGAGCGCGCGTGCGAGGTCGGATGGCGCGTCACGTCCTGGATGCGCTTGAAGTGCGTTGCCGCCATGGCCGGGTCGTCGAGAAAACGTAGCGCGATCCATCCCGCCATGAAATGACGCTCGATGCGCGAGTTTTCCTTGGTCGGCTCCGCTCCCTCCGCTACCACGCGATAGGCCGAGCGGGCGTCGCCCAAATCGAGCAGCTTGCGGGCCATGATGCGGCGCTCGACCCACCATTCCTCGCCGTCATGGACCTGGGCGAGATCGCAGGGCGCGGACAGCAGCACCTGCGCCGCCTCGGCAATCTTGTTCTCATGACGCAGAAGGTGCGCGTGCGCGAACAGATAGCCGGGATCTTGCCGTGCGTCCGCCGGCACGGCGTCGAGGAGCTTCCTCGCATTGCCGCCCTTGCGGTTGATCGCGATGCGCGCCTGCGCGATCGCGAGATCGGCGCTGCCCAGCCGATGCGCGGCGCGCAACGCGGCTTCGTTGTCCCCGGCGAACAGCCTTTTCTCCATGCGCGCCTTGTGATCGGCGCGGCTCAAATATTCCGAATAGCGCTCGAGCACCTGCTTCTCGACGTCAGCGGAGAGGGTGTGGTAGCGCCAGGCCTCGCGTATGAGGGGCTTGGCGGCCTCGATATCGCCCTGCGCGATGAGCGCGCGCGCCAGCACCAGGAGGCCCATGCCCGACTGCGGCGGCGAGCGGTCGAAGAAGCTCAACGCCTGTGCCGGCTTGATGTTCTCGACCCACAGCATCGCCTCCGCGCGCTTGCGGAACATCCCGAGGTTCGGCCAGCCCGGATTGCCGGCGATGAAGGCGAGGAAGCGCTTGCTGTCAGCGCCGCTATGATCGCTGCGCAAAACGATCCATTCAACCAACTTGCGCGCCACCGGATCCGAGATCGTGGCCGCGACTTCGGTCGCCTTACTGGCGCCGCCGTGGCGTAGCGCCTCGATGGCGCTCTTGACCAGTGCGATGTCGGCGGCCGAGGTCTGCGGCGCTGGCCCATGCGCCAGCGCGATTTGCGGCACCACGGATTTCTCAGGCGCTACCTTTGACTTGCCCGCCACCTTTTTTCCGGTGGACTTGGCGGCTTTGCCTGCGGCTTTGGCCGTCGAGTGTGCGCCTTTGGCACCGCGCGCGCCAGCCGGCTCTACGGCAAGGGTGATTGCGAGCGCACTCGCGCAAGCGAGTGCAGCAACGAGTGCTGACCGATATCGCGTCTTCAATTTGCTTGTCCCCAGATCCCCGGCGAATCGCTTCGCCCCAACTAGAACTCAAAGTACCCGCCCGCTCGAATTCACCAATGTTAGTACAGCAATATTTGGGCAGAAAAGCGTCGCGATTGTCGCCAATATCCGCCGAATACCGTGAATCAAAAAGCATCCGCCGGCGCCCGGATCAGCCGAAGGCAATCCGGAGTGCACGGCGCGACCGCGCCGCCGTAGCGCCCGCGTTGCTCATTTAGCCGGGTTCCCTTGACGGACAGAGGGATGGCGAGGAAACCAGACTGAGGTTCCTCCCACCCAGGCGCCGCGCTACTCGATCCTTGGATGGCTTTAACTTGCCGCTGGGCCTGATATTGCCCGCGGGTTCGGATTCCAATTACGATGACCTCGGGTGCTAGGAGAAACTCTTCATTCTCCACGAAAGCCATCGTTGCAACGGAGACTCCCATGTCCGCAAACGTGACCGAGGCACTGGCCAGCTTTGCGGCATCGCTGCAGTACGAGAATGTTCCGGAGCGCGTGCGCGAGCATTGCAAGAACCTGCTGCTCGATGCGCTGGCCTGTGCGGTCGCCGGGCACCGGGGAGAGGAGACGCAGCAGGTCGCTGCGCTTGCATCAGCGCTCGCGCAGTCGAACGAGAGCACCGTCATCGGCGGCGAGGCGCTGTCGCTCGCCGGCGCGACCATTCTAAACGGCTACCTGGTCACCGCGGTGACCATGTGCGACGTGCACCGGCCGACGCTGACGCACGTGACGCCGGAAGTCATGCCGCCCGCTTTGGCCATCGCCGAGCGTGACGGCGCATCGGGCCGCGACCTCCTCGTGGCCATCGCCGGCGGTTGCGAAGTGACGACCCGGATCGGGGTCGGCCTCGATTACCGCACCTTCCGCGCCAAAGGCTGGCATGGTCCGGGCGTGCTCGGTCCCTTCGGTGCCGCCGCGGCGGTGGGCCGGCTCCGCCGGTTCGATACCGATAGGATGGCAAAGGCGTTCGGTCTGGCGGGCAGCCAAGCGGCCGGCACCTTTGCGGCATGGGGAACGCCGACCGTGAAATTCCACCAATGCCGCGGCGCGCTCTCAGGATTGCTAGCAGCGCTCCTCGCTGAGCAGAAGTTTCTGGCGACTCGCGAATTTCTCACCGCTACGGACGGCGGCCTTTACAGTGTTTACGCGAATGGCGGCCACCCGGAGGCGGTCACTGCCGACCTCGGACTGCGCTGGGAGCTCGAGCGGATCGCGCTGCGCCTTTGGCCATCCGCTTCCTCAATCCAGGGCATGAACACCGCCATCTTCGATCTCGTCGAACGGCACAAAATCGATCCCGCCAAGGTGGAAAAGGTTCGTGTTGCATTGAGCCAGCCGGCGTTCGATCTGCACGGCAAGCTCGCGCGGTACAAGGGGAAGTTCGATGCGCTGATTTCCGGTCATTATACCGCGGCGGTGATCTTGCACGATCAGGAGCTCACGCTGGCCCAGTTCGAGCCCGCGCGCTACGACGATCCGAAGATGCGGCGGGCGGCTGCGGAGCAGATCGAGATACGTGCCGATCCGACGCTGGGCGAAGTACAAGCGGCAGTCGAGATCGACATGGACGGGGCGACCTTCAAGGCTCATTGCGATCATCCACGCGGATCACCGGAGAACCCCCTGTCCCGCGGGCAAATCGAGGACAAGTTCCGCACCTATGCAGCTGGCGTGCTGAGCCCCGCCGCGATCGCGGGCACGATCGATGCCGTCGCCAATCTGGAAAAGCTCGGCTCGGTGCGAAAACTGATGGCGATGCTCCGCGCCGGGCCTCGTCGCTTGCAAAACGAGCGCCCGACAGTCGCGGCAGCCCACGCCTGATGATGGAGGTCCGCGCCGGACAGGCCACTACGGCCCGCGGCGTCCCTCGCTCATCGGGACGTTCGCATCGGCAAAGGCGCCTGCCACGATCCGGCTCGTGCCGACCAGCAACACGCGGTCGCCCGTCACCGCGTAGCTATACTCGCGCGTTTGCGGCACGCGCTCAGCAAGCTCAGCGGGAATCGGTCGCAGCTCGATGTTGGGCGGAAGCTCGACGCCGACATCCGCGTTGAAGGCGGAGCTGGTCGGCTGGCCCTTCAGCATTTGATAGACGGCCCGGCGCTGATCGTCCGTGAGCGTCTTGAACGTATAGGCAATCGTGATGAGCTCGTCGTCGGCCGCGTTCTTCTGCGAGAATTTTGCCGGGACCGTGTCTGTATTCGTCGGCGCGCCCGGAACAGCCAAGGCGCCGTTGACGAATGCGGCATTCGACTGTGGCTGCGTTTCGGCAGCGGCAAAGCCACCGCTGCCGATAATGACGAGAGCGATCGCGCTGGTCCGAAGCAAATCGCGTCGCATGATTGCCTCCTTGCGTTCCGGCTCGCATTCAGCCGCGGCCACTGCCTGCGCAAAAGAGTCCTGCCCCCGCAATCGCGCGCGGCACCCGGCGGTCAGTATGCGGACATAACCGCCGAAACCGCATTTGGTTTCGCGCCGCGCGTCCGAGCCGCTAATCCGTGACCTCGGCCACAACAGTCCCGGTCGCCGGATCGACCAGCAGCAAACGATTGTTGATCACCATGTACCGATAGGAGCGCACGGCTGGCACCGTGGCGACGACCGACTGCGGCACTGGCGCGAGCGCGTAAGCATCGGCCACCCGGGAGCCGACCGCGTAAGCGTAGGCGGAGCCGGCAGGGGCGATGCGCTCGCGCACAACAGGTGCGGGCGCGACCGGCTCGGTCACAATCTGCTCGCGCACAATCGGCCCACGCCCGCGCCCTTGTGGTATGATGGTGCGATAGATCGTGGTGCGCTGGGCGGGCGTGAGCGCAAGCGGCCCCGCTGTGACCGCCGGCGCATAAGCACGCGACTCGTAGGTCGGGGGCTCGTAGGGCCTCGGCTCGTAATAGTAGCGCGGCTCATACGTTGGTGCCCGCGGAACGTCAGCCTCGTAGATCCAAGTCTGCGCGCTCGCCGGCATGGCTGTGGCAACGAAGGCGAACGCGAGCCATGCGGGGCGGATAAACGATGGCATGGGACCTCCTGTATCTCGATTGAAGACCGCTTGTTAACGCCGTGACGGGCAGCAACGTTCCTGTAGGCGGAGCGGGCGAGGTCGAAGCTATTGCAGAGCGTACGTGGCTTCGACACGATGTTACCCGGACACCACAGCCCGCGATTTTCGCGCTGTAGGCGCACCCAAGATGCATTTTCAGCTGGGCTGTTTCGCTCCCCGTCCTCTAGGATTCGCAGGCCGGAGGGGAGATACGATGATTCTCGCACCGCTTGCCGCGGCAGCATTGCTAACGACCGTCGCGACGGCCCCTCATGCCAACCCGGCGCTCTTGCCCGCCCTGTCCATGCAACAAAGGGGCGCGGCCATGCAGCCACTCATGCGCTCCGCGACCGAATGTATCGCGCGCACCGTCAGCGCCGACCCGCGCTTCGGCAAGCCCAGTGCCGATCTAGGCGATCTTATCGTCGATTCGATGCCGCACTGCGCCGCTCAGGTGCGCACGATGATCGAAGCCTACGATCGCTATTTCGGTGATGGCGAAGGCGAAACCTTCTTCATGGGCCCGTATCTCGACCTCCTTCCGAGCGCAGTCAGCAAATGGGTCAGAGACTCCGTGGGCTGACCGGCCGGATGCCACCAGAACCGCCTCACGGCAAGCGCAGTGCCAGCGCAGGCTTGAGCACGAGTGAAAGCGGCAGTGTGAGGAGCACGATCGCAGCGACGACGACCAAAGCTGCCGGCACCCCGAGCGCATCACCAAGCACACCATACATCGCGGGCGCGAGCGCGCCCGCGCCGATCGTGCCGGTATAGAACACGCTAAACGCGCGTCCCCGCCGCTCGGGCCTGACCAGATCGGGAACCGAACCGTAGAGCACCGATGACGTGCCATTGAGCGCAACCCCGATAATCGGCAGCAGCAGGAGCGCGGCATCGAGCTCAAGTGGCAGAAGGGCCGCGATCGTCACGGCGGTCAGTCCCTCCGTGAGCCACACTGTCGCGATAGCTCCGATGCGTGCACCGATGAAGGCGCACACGAGCTTGCCCGCGGCACCGCCGGCAAACACGAGCGTCAGCGCGAGGCCGACGGTCGGTAGCGTTGCGCCTTTGGCCGTGAGCAGGAAGGGCAGGAACAGCAGGAACGCCATGCGGGTCGCACTGTCGAGCATACCGATCGAGAGCAGCACCGGAAATGCGAAGCGGTACCGAGCGCCGGCCGCTGTGCCCGTCGCGTGCTCCTGCGTCCCGTGCGCTGTGGTCTCGACGCCGTACCGCGGAGTCAGCGCGAAGATCGCGGCCGCTGCAGCCACACCGATCCCGCCGAGGAGAGCAAGCGCCGGTCGCCACGGCATCACGACGAGCAGGAGCGAGACCGCGGCGGGCACCGTCATCTTGCCGATGTCGCCGGCGAAATTGTAGGTGCCGAGCGCCTTCATCGAGCGCGGTCCGGCAAAAGCGCGCGCCATCAGTGAGGAGCCAAGCGGATGCTGGGCGCTCGCGCCGAGGCCCCCGACAAACAAGGCCAGGACGAGGAGGCCGAAGCCCGCGCTCGCGCCAGCCAGACAATAACCCGTGCCGGCGAGTGCCGTGCCGAACGCCAGCACCGGCGCGGTGCCGAGACGCTCGGCAATCAGCCCGGCGGGAATTTGGAATCCTGCCATAGCGCCGGAGAACAGCCCGCGCAGCAGGCCGAGCTCTGCATAGCCGAGCCCGAACTCCTTTTGCCAAATCGGCAGCATGACGTAGATCAGATCGGTGTAGCCGTCGTGCAGTGCATGCGCACCGCAGGCGACACCAGCGGCGCGGCGCTCGTCGCGCTTGGCCGCCGACGCGTGCGGCTCGCGCAGCGGCCCGGTGGCGACACTCACGGTCGGCGCGCCTCCGGCTCGCGACACTCGACCAAAACGCTGCTGATGAAGGACATCACGGGCTCGCCGTGCTGGTTCACGCCGGTATTGCGGACGGAGATCATGCCCCAATCGGGCCGGCTGCTCAAAGGCCGCGTCTCCACCACTTCAGTTGCATACGAGATCGTGTCGCCGACATAGACCGGTTTGAGCCACTTGAGATCGCGAAATCCAGGCGAAGGCCCGAGCTGGGCGACGGCTTCGCCGCGTGCGCGGCGTCCCTCGTCCTCCCGCCGGTGGAAGTCGATCAGCAGTCGCATCCAAACGCAGGCGGTGTGCCAACCTGAGGCGCAGAGTCGCCCAAACTGCGAGCGCGCCGCGAGGGCTTCATCGAGGTGAAACGGCTGCGGATCGAACCGCGTCGCGAAGGCCTTAATGTCTTCGGCGGTAAAAGTGTGGCGCCCGATGTCGCTGATCTCGCCAACGCCAATGTCCTCGAAGAACTTCATCGCTCACTCGCCGCCTTCGGTCCTCTCCCTCGCGCAGAATCGGGAGCACGCCGTCCGAACATCGGACTCACGATCAGCGTCATCACCGGCTGGTCGGTGGCGTTGACGAGTTCGAACCTGAATTTGACGAACCCCACATCCGGCCGGCTACGCGAAGCACGGGTCTCGAGCACAGTCGCGCGGGCTTTGATCCGCTCGCCGGGACGTATCGGCGCAAGCCAGTTCACCTCCTCCACGCCCGGTGCGCCCATGAAGCTCGCGTGGCCGATGAAGTCATCGCTTAGCATACGCATCAAGATGCAGCAGCTGTGCCAGCCCGACGCAATGAGACCCCCGAACAGATTCGCGCGCGCGGCTGCCTCGTCGAGATGCATGGGCTGCGGATCGTATTCGGCGGCAAACGCAATGATTTCGGCGCGCGTGATCAACCGCGATCCGCACTCGGCGATTTGGCCCGGAGTGAAATCTTCCCAATGTAGACGGGGCACGGCCATCCTGCGGCTTGCGGTTGCCGTTCCGTAGACGGCACCCCCCACGAGGTCAACGGGGCAGCATCCAGTGCGTTAGGAAGCGCACCCGCGTCGCCGCCATACGGGCCGATTTAGCCGAAATTAACCACGCGGGCCCGGGGTGCTCGTTTGGCCATCGGCATGCCGCAGTGCCTTGTTCGCATGGGCGGTTGCCGAGGGCCGAACGAGCGGCTGCGCAGCTTGCAAGCGGCTGCGAAGCGCGACATCGGTTGCGCAAGTTTCTCAACTGGCGGCACCGCTGCCTTAGGAGGACGACCCATGTTCGACTTTCGCGACCTGTTCCAATGGGAACGGTTCATTACCCCCTCGATCATCAAGCTCTTCTACTGGCTCGCAGTCGGCATTTCGGCTCTTTTCGGCCTCTCCGGCATCGTATCCGGCCTCGCGCTGATGGCGCTCAGTCCGCTCGCCGGCTTGTTCTGGATCCTCGCCAGTCTAATCGGAGTCGTGATCGGTGTGATCTTCGCGCGCATCATCGCCGAATTCGTGCTGATCATGTTCCGTATCAACGAACATCTCGGCGCGATCCGCCAGCGCGGACAACAGATGTGACGCTCAAACTCAAGTCGCAAATCTGAAGTGCATGACGTCGCCATCGGCGACGACATACGATTTGCCCTCGAGCCGCATTTTGCCTGCCTGTTGCGCGCCCGCTTCACCGCCGAGCGCGACATAATCGTCGTAGGCGATGGTCTCGGCACGGATAAAGCCGCGCTCGAAGTCCGAATGAATGACGCCGGCCGCCTGTGCCGCCTTCGTGCCACGCGTCACGGTCCAGGCTGCCGCCTCCTTCGGGCCGGCGGTGAAATAGGTGATCAGATTGAGGAGCCCATAGCCGGCGCGGATCAACCGGTCGAGGCCCGGCTCCTCGAGGCCAATCGCAGCCAGATATTCAGCGCGCTCGTGCGCCGGCAGTACGGCGATTTCCGCCTCGATTTTGGCCGAGATCACCACACAAGCCGCACCTTCCTCCCGCGCCCGCTCCTCGACCCGGCGCGAAAAGTCGTTGCCAGCCGCGGCGGCGGCCTCGTCGAGGTTGCACACGTAAAGCACCGGAATGGCGGTCAGCAGGCCCAGCATGCGAAAGATCTTCTCCTCCTCCGGCTTTCGCTGCACCAACCGCGCTGGTTTGCCCTCGCGCAAAAGCGCGAGTGCCCGGTTGACCAGATCGAGCATGTCCTTGGCCTCGAGCGCCTCCTTGTCGGTTCCCTTTGCTTTCTTGGCGAGGCTGTCGACACGTCGCTCCAAGCTGTCGAGGTCCGCCAGCATCAATTCGGTGTCGATCGTTTCGATGTCGGCGATCGGGTCGATGGCCCCCGCGACATGCGCAATGTCGGGATCGAGGAAGCAGCGCACCACGTGCGCGATGGCATCGACTTCACGCACATGGGCAAGAAATTGGTTGCCGAGACCTTGGCCCTTGGAGGCGCCGCGCACGAGGCCAGCAATATCGACGAAGGTGAGCCGTGTCGGCTTGATTTTGGCGGACTTGGCGAGCCTTGCGAGCACGTCGAGGCGCGTATCGGGCACCATGACCTCGCCCACGTTCGGCTCGATGGTGCTGAACGGATAATTCGAGGCCTGCGCCGCCGCCGTCGCCGTCAGCGCGTTAAACAGCGTCGACTTACCCACGTTGGAGAGCCCGAGGATGCCGCATTTGAAGCCCATGATGTTCTCTGATCGATGTAGGCCCGCATGTCACTCGTCGGGCTGCTCTGGCTCGTTAGCTGCCAAAAATCCTTTGGCCTGCATGCCCAGATGCACCTTGTTCTGGAAAGCCGCGTCCTGGCCTTTCGCCAACAATTCGGCGTTATCCGCGATGATGGCGCACAGAGCCTCCACCCAGGGCCGCTCGTTTTTGCCGAAGTCGCTGAGCACGTACGCCTCGACCAGACTCTTCACGCCCGGGTGCCCGACGCCGATGCGCACACGCCGATAGTCGTTTCCGATGTGGGCCGAGATCGACCGCAGCCCGTTATGACCGGCGATGCCGCCGCCGGTCTTGACCCGCACCTTGCCGGGCGCGAGGTCGATCTCGTCGTGGAACACCACAATGTCCGAGAGGCCGAGCTTGAAAAAATGCGCGGCTTCGGCGACCGCGCGCCCCGAGTCGTTCATGTATGTGCCGGGCAACAGCAGCAGCGCACGCTCTCCGCCCAGGGGTCCTTCCGCCGATAGGCCCTGAAAGCGCCGGCGCCAGGGGCGGATGCCATTGCGCTTGGCGATCGCGTCGAGCGCCATGAAACCGATGTTGTGTCGATTGCCGGCGTACTGCGAACCGGGATTGCCGAGCCCGACGAGGAGCAGCATGAAGTCCTGTCCATGCGGTCATGCCCGCGCCAGTGGGCATCCAGGAATCTCGGACGAGATCGACGCAGCGGGCGTTTCCCGCATCGTGCACGTTTCCGGAGTGCCGGCGTGCGCGATGACAGGAAGTGTCCTTATTTCTTCATTTCTTCTCCGCGGCCGCAGGCTTCTTCTCTGCCGCTGGCGCGGCGGCAGGGGCAGCAGGAGCGCCGGCGACGCCCGGAGCCCCCGCGGCCGGAGCCGCACCAGGTGCTGCGCCGGGAGCCGCGCCTTCGGGAGCAATCCCGGCCTCCGCGGCGGCGGCCGCGGCGGCAGCAGCGGCGGCGGCAGCTTCCGCCGCCGCCTTCATCTCTTCCGCGTAACCTGACGGCGGCACGATGGTGACCAAGGTATCATCGAGCCTGCCGACGACGCGCACGTTCCGCGGCAGCGGGACCTCGTTCAGGTGCTTCGAGTAATTGATCTCCAGCCCGGAAATGTCGACGTCGATAGACTCCGGAATGTGCTCGGGCGAGCACACCACTTGCACCGTGTGGGTGACAATGTTGACGGTGCCGCCGCGTTTGACACCCGGCGCCTGATCGGCATTGACGACGTGCACCGGAATACGCACTCGGATTTGCGCGCCCTCGCCCAGCCGCAGAAAGTCGACGTGCACCGGAAGGTCCTTTATCGGATCGAGCTGAAAGTCGCGTGGGATGACACGCTGCTTGGTGCCGTCGATCTCGAGCTCGTAGATGGTCGTCAGAAAGCGGCCGCCATAGATGCGCTGCTTGAGATCGGCGTGGTCCACCAAGACGTTGAGCGGCGGTTTGCCGTCGCCATAGACCACGCCCGGCACGTGGCCGGCGCGACGCTCGGCACGGGCAGCCCCCTTGCCGGCCCGCGAACGCGTCACCGCCTTCATCTCCTTGACGCTCGCCATGGTGCAACTTCCTCTCGCAACAAAAGGCCGCCGAGACGCTGCGGCCCGTTTCGTTACCAGCTCGCTCCTAGGGTTCTGGGCCGCAGCAATGCGCGGCCGGGGCGCCGTGCCGGCGGTTCGGCGCGCTTATAGCGAGCGGGCCGGAGAAAGACAAGAAATGCGCGACAGCCCGGGGTTGCGCAGAAAACGATCGCAATCCAAGTGCTTATGGGTTGCCGGATCCAAGCTTGGCCTCGAGCGCGGCAATGCGCGCCTTCAAGGCCTCGTTTTCTTCGCGCGCGAGGCGCGCCATTTCCTTGACGGCCTCGAATTCCTCGCGCTTGACCACGTCGAGGTCGCGCAGGATGCGGTCGGCTTGGTTGCGGAACATCGTGTCGAACTCGCGCCGCACGCCCGACGCGACGCCGGCCGCATCGTTCATGAGCCTCGCCATTTCGTCGAAGAAACGGTTGGTGGTCTGGGTCATCGCTGGTCTCGGGTTCGAATTCAAATCGCCCCACAACAATGGGCACCGTTTGCTCCGCCCGCAAGGGCGAGCAGAACGCGCCCTGTTATACCAATAAGCGCGGGTGGCATCTTCAGGGTCGGCCCGCTGATAAGGTGCGGGCACGGCGGCTTGACTTCACCGGCTCGCTGCCCGCATCACCCGGGCTTACGCGAGTCGCCCGATGTCGCTTTACGCCCTTCCCTTCCCCGCAATCGACCCTGTGCTCGTTAGCTTCGGGCCGATCGCCATCCGCTGGTATGCGCTCGCCTACATCATCGGCATACTCCTGGGCTGGCTCTATGCGCGCGCGATCATCCGGCGTGAGCAGCTCTGGGCCTCGCCGGTACCCATGACCGTCAGCGATTATGACGATTTCGTGCTGTGGGTGACGCTCGGCATTATCCTGGGCGGGCGCATCGGCTACGTGCTGTTTTACAATCCGAGCTATTTCGCCACACACCCGTTGGAGAGCTTCCAGCTCTGGAAGGGCGGCATGTCCTTTCACGGCGGCTTTCTCGGCTGCGTGCTCGCCGTCGTCTTGTTCGCGCGCCATCGCGGTCTATCCATCCTTTCGCTCGGGGACATCACCTGTGCGGCGGGGACGATCGGGATCTTTCTCGGGCGCATTGCCAATTTCATAAATGGCGAGCTTTGGGGCCGACCCACCGACGTGCCGTGGGCCATGGTGTTTCCAACCGGCGGGCCCTTGCCGCGCCACCCGAGCCAACTGTACGAGGCCGCGCTCGAAGGTCTGCTGCTGTTCGTACTGCTCACCGTGCTCATTCGCGCTGGCGCCCTCAAGCGACCAGGCTTCATCCTCGGCGCCTTTACCTTTGGCTACGCGCTCGCGCGATCGGTTTGCGAGCAGTTTCGCGAGCCGGATCCCCAGCTCGGATTCCTGTGGGGCGGCTTGACCATGGGCACGCTACTGTCGGTGCCGTTGATGCTTGCGGGCATCGCGCTCATGGCGGCAGCCTTGCGCAAGGGGGCGGTGCGGCGGACATGATGGAGATTGCCCCGCTCGAAGCGGATATTCGCCGGCGTATTGCGGTCGGCGGCCCGATGGGCGTGGCGCAATACATGGAGCTTTGTCTCGCCCATCCCGAGCGGGGTTACTACGCGACGCGCGACCCGTTCGGCGCGTCGGGCGACTTTACGACGGCTCCCGAGATCAGTCAGATGTTCGGCGAGCTTATCGGCCTGTGGGCGGCCGCGACCTGGCGGGCGACGGGGTCGCCGGGAAAGCTCAGCCTGGTCGAGCTCGGGCCAGGCCGCGGCACCATGATCGTCGACGTGTTGCGGGCAGCCAAGGTGGTGCCGGACTTCCGCGCCACGATCGACGTGCATTTAATCGAGATCAGCCCGGCGCTGGAGCGTCTGCAGCGCCAGGCTTTGGGCAGCGCAGACGTGCCGGTGTCGTGGCATCGTTCGATCGAGCAGGTTCCTGACACGCCGCTGATCGTGCTCGCCAACGAATTCTTCGACGCACTGCCGGTCCATCAGGCGGTCATGTGCGCGGATGGCTGGCACGAGCGGGTGATCAAGATGGAGGATGAGAAGTTACATTTCAGCATCCATCGTGATCCGATCCCGCTGTTCGATAAGCTTCTGCCAAGCAGGTTGCGCGCAGCCAAGATCGGCGACATCTTCGAATGGCGCGCCGACAACATCGCGCTCGAGATCGGTCGACGGGTCGCGCGGCGCGGCGGCGGGGCGCTGATCATCGATTACGGCCACGCGCAGAGCGCAATCGGGGACACGCTGCAAGCAGTCGGAGGACATCAATTCGTAGAGCCGCTGTTGGCGCCCGGCCTGGTCGATCTCACCGCGCATGTTGATTTTGAGGCGCTGGCGCACGCAGCCGAGGGCATGGGCGCGCGGGTACACGGGCCCGTGCCGCAGGGCAAGTTTTTGCGCGGCCTCGGGATCGAGCAGCGCGCGGCGGCGCTCAAGGCGGCCGCGCCTTCCGAGTATGCCGACGCGATCGACGCCGCGCTGGTGCGGCTCACCAGCGAGGATCGCACTGGAATGGGCCGCCTGTTCAAGGCCATCGGGGTGGCCGACCCGAAACTCGAGCGCCTGCCCGGTTTCGAGGCATGAGAGCGCGATAATGCCGGCAGGAAATTCTCACGAGCAAACCGGGCACGAGATAGTGGCAGGCATGCTGCAGGCCGATTCGCTTCGCGGGCTTGCGCGTGTCCGCCACGCCTTCTTCACACGTGAGGGCGGCGTCTCCGAGGGAATCTATGCCAGCCTCAACGGCGGGCCTGGATCCGATGATGCGCCGGCCAATGTTGCCGAGAACCGTACGCGCATGGCGGCGGCGCTCGAGGTGGACCCGCATTGCCTGCTCACCGCCTATCAGGTTCATTCGCCAGACGTGGTGACGATCGAGCGGCCATGGCACCTGCACGAGAGGCCTCGCGCCGATGCGATTGTGACCACCGTGCCCGGACTGGCCATTGGCGTCACCACTGCCGATTGCACGCCCGTCCTATTCGCCGATGCAACGGCTGGCGTCATCGGCGTAGCCCATGCCGGCTGGCGCGGCGCGGCAAGCGGCGTCCTTGAAGCGACAATCGCGGCTATGGAACGCTGCGGGGCGCCCCGGGCCCGTCTCGCCGTTGCGCTCGGGCCGACGATCCGCCAGCCGAATTACGAGGTCGGGCCCGAATTCGTGACGCGTTTCACATCCGAGGACGCGAACAACAAACGCTTCTTCCGGCCGTCAGCGAGGCCATCGCACGCCCTGTTCGATCTCCCCGGCTACATCACGGCGCGCCTGAGCGCTGCCGGCATCCTCCGCGTCGAGGATCTGGGCCATTGCACGTACGCGAATGCGAAGCGGTTCTTCAGCTATCGGCGATCGAGCCACTGCCGTGAGCCCGATTACGGGCGCCATATCAGCGCCATCGCGCTCGCCGAGTAGACGATCACGAAGCGCGTGGAGGACGGCGTGTTCGCGAGCCGACCGTCGATCCCTCGGTAGCGCAGTCAACATCCCTCGTAGCGCACTCAACGCAGAAGATGGCCCGCAGCAAGCTCTGACCGCAGCCTTGCAGCGCCCAGGCCAGAGCCGATCGTCGATCAGCGGAAGGATAAGTCCACCCCGGTTGGGCGGGCCGGGCTGGAAGCGGTTGAATTCGCGGGACAACGGCCGTTCTGCGTTGCCGGTCATATTGCCAGCCTTGCCGCCCCCTTGTTATCAGGGCGCCGCGAGCGCGCGAAGCCTCTCGCCTGGAGACAACGATGCGGCCCAATAACGGAGCGATCAAGCTTGTGGCCGGCAACTCCAACCCTGCGCTTGCTGACGCGATCGCCGCCTACCTGGCGACCCCGCTGACGAAGGCGGTGGTGCGCCGCTTCGCCGACATGGAAATTTTCGTCGAAATCCAGGAAAACGTGCGCGGCACCGACGTTTTCGTCATCCAATCGACTTCGTTCCCCGCCAACGACAATTTGATGGAGCTGCTCATCATCATCGACGCGCTGCGCCGCGCGTCGGGGCGGCGCGTGACGGCGGTCATTCCCTATTTCGGCTATGCCCGACAGGACCGCAAACCGGCGCCGCGCACCCCGATCTCGGCCAAGCTTGTATCCAACCTGATCACGCGCGCCGGCGCCGATCGCGTGATGACGCTTGATCTCCACGCCGGGCAGATTCAGGGATTTTTCGACATCCCGACCGACAATCTCTACGCCGCGCCGATGATGGTGCGTGACATCAAGGAGCGTTTCGATGTCAGTAAGGTGATGGTGGTCTCGCCCGACGTAGGCGGGGTCGGCCGCGCCCGCGGGCTCGCCAAGCGCATCAACGCGCCGCTCGCGATCGTCGACAAACGACGCGAGCGCGCCGGCGAGTCCGAAGTCATGAACGTTATCGGCGAGGTCAAAGGCTATACCTGCATCTTGGTCGATGACATCATCGATTCCGGCGGAACCGTTGTGAACGCCGCCGATGCGCTATTGGACCAGGGCGCGACCGAGGTCTACGCGTATATCACCCACGGCGTGCTGTCCGGCGGCGCGGTCGCCCGCATCACTGCCTCGCGGCTCAAGGAGCTCGTCATCACCGACTCGATCCAACCCACGCAGGCTGTCAAGGTCGCCCGCAATATCCGCACGCTGTCGGTCGCCAGCCTGATCGGCGAAGCCATCGGCCGCACCGCAGCCGAAGAGTCGGTATCGAGTCTATTCGACTGACAGGACTCGGGAATCAGGACTCGAGGCGTCGGGACGAACTCCCGACCGCGTTGCCTGCAGGTGGCGGAACCTGTGGAGAAACGACTCCACAGCGGCGAGATATCCACCAAACAGTGATCGCGACAGAGCTCGATTGTGCTTTAGCCACTGGAATCAGTGGGGTTATATTCGAGTCACTAGGTGATTCGCCCCGGAGCGGTCACTCAGCTCCACCGGGGGACTGCTCAGCAGCGGCGTGCTGTGCGTGCGCTCGAGTGCGCATCCCGTGTCGAAGGTGGAGAGCAAGCATGGCCCTCATCGATTTTGCCGAACAGCCCCATGGCAATCCGCTCGAGGTGGTGGAGCGGGTGGCTGCCACCAACGGCTGGTCGTTCGAGCGCGGCGGCGAGGACGAGATCACCATTGTGGCCGCGGGGAAATGGACTGATTACCAGGTGTCCTACACCTGGATGCTCCACCTCGAAGCGCTGCATCTCGCCTGCGCCTTCGAACTGAAAGTGCCCGAACGTTGCCACGCGGAGGTGCAGCAGCTCATCTCGCTCATCAACGAGCAGATGTGGATCGGGCATTTCGATCTGTGGACCCATGACGGCTTGGTTATGTACCGCCACGCCCTGATGCTCACCGGTGGCGTTGAAGCATCGGGCAGGCAATGCGAGGCATTGTTGGCGACGGCGCTCGATGCTTGCGAGCGCTATTTTCCCGCCTTTCGATTCGTGGTGTGGGCGGGAAAGCCGGCGCGCACGGCGCTCGACGCTGCCATGTTCGACACGCAAGGACAGGCGTAAGCTCCGCGACCCGCTCACGTCCTCGCGGGCGTGGCCCACGCAAGAACTAACACGTGGAACCCGGACCAGCCCGGACCCCCACCTGGGCACGAGCGCAGATTATGAGCTCAGCAGCGAATCCGCACACGCCGCGCCTGTTGGCTGGCCTTTCGAAGACCATCTTGCTCGCCGGCGCCGGTAAGATGGGAGGAGCCATGCTGGACGCCTGGGTGGCGCTCGGGCTTTCTCCCGCGAACGTCGTGGTCCTCGAACCGCAACCTAGCCCAGACATTGCGGCGCTGACCGAGCGCGGCGTGCGCCTCAATCCACCCCGTGACTCGGTCGGCGACATCGCCGCCGCGGTGCTCGCGGTCAAGCCGCAGATCGCGCCTGAGGTCTTGACCGCTCTGGCGCCGTTCGTCGCCGGCGCGACCGTGGTCCTGTCCATCATGGCCGGCCGGACATTGCGGTTCCTGGCCGACAACCTACCGGGCGCCGCGCTCGTTCGTGCCATGCCGAACACTTCGGCCGCGATCGGCCGCGCCATCACAGTCGCGATCGCAAATCCGCGTGTCTCGCCCGAGCAGCGCGCGCTCGTCGACGCATTGCTGTCAGCGGTCGGCGCGGTCGAATGGATCACGGACGAGGCGCTCATGGATGCGGTCACCGCCCTTTCCGGCTCGGGACCCGCCTACGTATTCCTGCTCGCCGAGTCCATGGCGCGCGCCGGCACGGCCGCGGGTCTGCCCCCGACGCTTGCCGCCACCCTCGCGCGCGCCACGGTTGCCGGCGCCGGCGAACTCCTCAATCGCTCGCTCCTCGATCCCGCAACTTTGCGGCAGAACGTCACGTCGCCTGGGGGCACCACCGCCGCCGCGCTCGAAGTCCTGATGGCGCAGGACGGCCTCGAACGCCTGATGACTGCCGCCGTCGCCGCGGCGACCAAGCGCTCGCGCGATCTCGCCGGGTGAACCATTTGCTCGGGTGCTTCGTTGAATCAACATCGTAGGTCTGCCGGCGCATCGTGCAGCACTGCGCGATAGGGCTACAGCCCTGGAATGCCGGAGGGTGTCGACCTAGATTGGATGCCACGAAAACTATTCAGGAGTTCGGCCATGGCTCGCAAGACTTCACGCAAGTCAGCCGCCCGTCCCGCATCGCGCGGCAGCAAATCCGACCGCGAGCGGATCATCGATGCGTTCATGACACTGCTGGCCGAAAAGCCTATCGAGCGTATCGGCTTTGCCGAGATCGCCAAATCAGCGCGCGTATCGCTTTCCGAGCTGCGCGGCACGTTCCCTTCGATGCTCGCCATCCTTGCCGCGCAAATGCGAGAGATCGACCGCGCGGTGCTCGCCGGCGGCGATGCGGAACTGGCGGATGAGCCGCCGCGCGAGCGGCTCTTCGACGTACTGATGCGCCGCCTTGAAGTGCTCGCGCCCCATAGAGCCGCTGTACGCTCGCTGATGCGCTCGGCCAGCCTCAATCCCTCCCTGGCGTTCGCCCTGAACTCGCTTTCAGTGCGTTCGCAGCAATGGATGCTGACAGCTGCCGACATCGGTGCCTCCGGCCCGCGTGGCATGCTGCGTGCTCAGGGACTCGCGCTACTGTTCGCATCGGTGCTGCGCACCTGGATCGACGACCAGGACCGAGGTCTTGCCCGCACCATGGCGGCGCTCGACCGCGCGCTCGCACGCGGACAGCGCTGGGCGGGCTTGCTGGACGACCTGTTCCGGATTCCCGCCTCCGTTTGCCGGCTGCGCCCGCAGCAGCGGCGCGACAGAGGCGAGCACGATGCTGTCGCGGTCTAGATCGGCACCCGCACTGTCGCGCGCAGTCCTCCGAGCGGACTATTCGACAAGGTGATGTCGCCGCCGTGGGAGCGGGCGATGTCGCGCGCGATGGCAAGCCCGAGTCCGGTGCCGCCTTCGTCCTGATTGCGCGCATCATCGAGCCGCAAGAACGGCTTGAACACCTCTTCCCGCAGATGCGGCGCGATTCCCGGGCCATCGTCATCCACGGTCACTGTGAGCCAGCGGTGGTCGCGATGGCCGGTAATCGAGATCGACGGCGCATGCCGCGCGGCGTTGGCCACGAGGTTGCCAAGGCAGCGCTTAAACGCGGCCGGCCGCACCGTGACGATCGGGTGGCCGTGGAAGTACACACTCGACTTGTGACCGTTGCGTTCGGCATCGGTCTTGAGCTCTTCGAGGAAGGCGCCCATGTCCGTTGGGGCCGACTGTTCGCCCGAATCCCCGCGCGCGAACGCGAGATAAGCTTCCAGCATGCGGCCCATCTCGTCCACGTCCTTCTTCATCGCCTCGACCTCGGGACTTTCGCCGATGAGGGCAAGCTCGAGCTTGAACCTGGTGAGGATGGTGCGCAGGTCGTGCGAAACTCCCGCCAGCATTGCGGTGCGCTGTTCCAGCGCGCGCTCGATGCGACGCTTCATCTCGATGAATGCCACCGCAGCACGTCGAACCTCCCGCGCGCCGCGAGGCCGGAAGTCGGGTACTTCGCGCCCTTTGCCGAAGCTTTCGGCCGCGTCCGCCAGCCGCAGAACCGGTCTGATCTGGTTGCGCAGGAACAGCACGGCCACTGTGATCAGCACCAGCGAGGTGCCGACCATCCACGCCAGAAAAATGTGCGAGTTGGAGACATAAGCGGCGCGGCGGGGCGCGAACACACGCATCACCGCATTGTCGAGCTTGATGCGTATCTCCAGCAGTGCCGACCGGCCGACCGTATCGATCCAGAACGGCCGACCGATCTGCTTCCTGACCTCGTCAGACAATGCCTGATCCACGAGCGAGAAGAACGGCTTCGGGCCCGGAGGCGGCAACTCGGTGACGGGCAGAAAGTCGACCACCAGACCGAGCTTGTCCTGCGCGATACGGCGCACCAGCGCGTGGTCCTGGGGAAGCGCCTTGTCGATCTCGATCAACGTGGCGATGTCCTGCACCACGCCGGCGGAGAGCCGCTGCGTGACCGCGTTGTAATGCCGCTCCATGAACATGAAGGCCACGACCGATTGCAACACCACCATGGGCGCGATGATGATCAACAACGCGCGCGCATAGAGGCCCTTTGGCATGACCCCTTTCAGCGTGGCGCTGGTACGGTCGTAAAACTCGTAACCGCGGCTCGCGGCTGAGCGGAGCGCGCTCAGGCTCGAGCGCAGCGCGGCTATGCCACCATCGAGCGTGGTCATGGCGAGGTTACCAGCCGATATCCGATGCCGCGCACCGTCTGCACCAGAAGCGGATTGGCCGGATCATGCTCGATCTTGCGGCGCAAGCGATTGACCTGCACGTCAACGGCACGCTCCCCGATCGCGCCGTCAGTGCCGGCGAGCGTTTGCCGTGCGACCGTGTCACCGGGTGTTGCGGCGAGCAAGCGCAGCATTTCGCGCTCCCGATCGGTGAGCCGCACGACCTCCTCGCCGCGTTTGAGTTCGCCGCGGACGAGATGGAACCGGAATTCACCGAAGCGCACCGATTCCGGTACCGGAGCGGCGGCCGGGCGGCTGCGGCGTAGAATACTGGCAACCCGCAGCGAGAGCTCCCTCGGCTCGAATGGCTTGCTCACATAGTCGTCGGCGCCAATGGTCAACCCCTCGATACGGCTACGCGGTTCGTCGCGGGCTGTGAGCATGATGATCGGCACGCTCGAGGACGCGCGCAGGTCGCGGGCGAGATCAAAGCCGGTCTCTCCGGGCATCATGACATCAAGGATCAACAGATCGAATCGCAGGCCGCCAAGTTTGGCGCGCGCGTCCGCGGCCGTTTCCGCAGTGGTGACGCGGTAACCTTCGGCAAACAAGAAGCGCGAGAGCAGATCACGGATGCGGCGGTCGTCGTCTACTACCAACAAATGCGGCGCGTCGTCGGGAAGCGCCGCCGATGCCGTGCTCACGGCTCGCATGGCTGACTCGGCTCAGCCACGCGCCCGGCGCGCGCGGTCGGCGCGCGCGATGAAACGCAGCACGGCGTCCCGGTGCTCGGAGTTGAGTACCGCAGTCAGAAATCGGCGGGCAGTGTCCTGGGCGTTCGGCCCCATCTCGGAGAGAGCACGCGCAATGCGGCCGGTTTGCAGGCCGGCGAGTTTCATCGCCAAGCTCTCCCCTTTCGTCGTGACGTAGAGCAGGCGCTGGCGCCGATCATTCACCCCCTCCTTTTGCACGACATAACCCTGGTCGATGAGTTGCTTGAGGACCCGGCCGAGCGACTGTTTGGTGATCTTCAGGATGTCGAGTAGTTCCGCAACCTTCATACCGGGATTACGGTTGACGAAATGCAGCACTCGGTGATGCGCGCGGCCGAAACCCAACTTAGCCAGCACGTCGTCGGGGTCGCCAATGAAGTCCCGGTAAGCAAAAAACAGAAGCTCAATAATGTCCCAGATAGGTTCCTGGGCGCGAGCCGCCCCTTCTGCGCTGGACAAGGCGCGGTCGGCCGCAACTGGAGCATTTAGGTCAGCCATATTGACATATTTCGGTCAGATTATTATCCCAGAGCCGGCCGTCATGAAACGATGGTACTCGCGGGCCCGCTCCGAACCGATTGCACCCGCGGCGCGCGCGCGCTCTCATGGGCGGAGCAAAACATACCGGGTGTCGCCCCGCGACGCAAAAGTATAAGGACGGAGTGGCCATGGCAGAGAAACCTTATGACCGCCTCGAGGGGATGATCTGGTACGACGGCAAGCTCGTGCCCTGGGGCGAGGCCACGCTCCATGTGCTCTCCCATGGCTTGCATTATGCCAGCTCCGTGTTCGAGGGGGAGCGCGCCTATGGCGGCGAAATTTTCAAGTGTACGGAACATTCGGAGCGGCTGAAGCGATCGGCCGAGCTGCTCGACTTCGACATCCCTTACTCGGTCGCCGAGATCGATGCGGCCAAGCGCCTAGTGCTCGAAAAAAATGGGCAAACCGACGCCTATGTGCGGCCCGTGTCATGGCGCGGCTCGGAGATGATGGGCGTTTCGGCGCAGAACAACAAGATCCACGTCGCCATCGCCACCTGGCAATGGCCGAGCTATTTCGACCCAGTGCAGCGATTGAAGGGTATCAGGCTCGACCTCGCAGACTACCGCAGGCCCGATCCGAAAACCGCACCCGCGCGCGCGAAGGCCGCCGGCCTTTACATGATCTGCACCATTTCCAAGCACATCGCCGAGCGCAAAGGGTATGCCGATGCCATGATGCTGGACTGGCAAGGCCGCGTCGCGGAATGCACCGGCGCCAACATTTTCTTCATCAGGGACGGCAAGATTCACACGCCAATCGCTGATTGCTTCCTTGATGGCATCACCCGCCGCACGGTCATCGAGCTGGCGAAGAAGCGTGGCATTGACGTGATCGAGCGGCGCATCATGCCCGATGAGCTCACGCAATTCTCGGAGTGCTTCATCACCGGCAGCGCTGCCGAGGTCACGGCCGTGTCGGAAATTGCGCAGTGGAAGTTTACGCCGGCCGCCACCACCGAGCAGCTCATGGCCGACTATACGGCCGAGGTGCAGCCCAAGGGCAAAAAGAAAGCGGCTTAGGTCACTCTGCGGCGCGGTGCGGCGTCCACCGATCGGCGAGCGCATCGTCCGACTGTTTGGCGTCGACCCAAATCTTGCCACGCGGCCGCCCGCTACCGGCAAGCTCGACCTGTTTCCAGAACGGCGCGCGCGTTTTGAGATAATCCATCAGGAATTCGGCGGCCGCGAAAGCATCCTGACGGTGAGCGGCAGCGGTGACGACGAGGACGATCTCTTCGCCGGGCTCGAGCCGGCCATAGCGGTGGACTACGGCGACGCCGAGCAGAGGCCAACGCCGTTCGGCCGCTTCGACGTGACGCACAATCTCGGCCTCGGCCATTCCCGGATAGTGCTCGAGCGTCATGGCCGCGAGCGGGGCACCCGCCTCATCCTGCCGGCATATACCGGTAAATGTGACCACAGCGCCGATATCGCCGCGGCCGCGGCGGAGCTTGGCCGCCTCGCTCCCGGCATCGAAGGGCTCACGCTGCAGTCGGACAGTGGCGGCCATCTGCATTCCGGCTTGTCTGGCGCTAGCCCCCGGTCATCGGCGGGAAGAAGGCGATCTCCCGCGCCCCCAAAATGGCCGCATCGGCCCTGACATGGGCGCGATCGATCGCCGCACGGATCACTGTGGGATTTTCGAACGCGTGCGCGTATTCCTCGCCGCGCTGGCTGAGCCAGATCATGAGATCGGAGACTGTGGCAATCCCGGCCGGCGGCTCGATCTCCTCTTCCGGTTTGCCGATGCGCTCGCGTACCCAGGCGAAATAGCGAAGCTTCAACACTCAATCCTTGGTGAGGTGACGCACGCCGGCATGGAAATAATCCCAGCCGGTGTAAAGCGTCAGTAAAGCCGAAAGCCAGAGAAGGGCGAGCCCGATTGGGGTCACCGCCGGCACAACCGCATCCCCCGCCTTCCCGGCAATGAGGAAACCTACGGCGATGAGCTGCAGCGTCGTCTTCCATTTGGCGAGCTGCGTCACCGGCACGCCGACCCGCAACTCCGCGAGATATTCGCGCAGGCCCGAGACCAGAATCTCGCGGCAGAGAATGACGATCGCCGCCCAGAGCGACCAGCCACGGATGGTACCGTCGGCGGCCAACATCAACAGACAGGACGCCACCAAGAGCTTGTCCGCGATCGGATCGAGCATGCGGCCAAAGGCCGATTGCTCGCCTCGCTTACGCGCGTAATAGCCGTCGAGGGCGTCGGTCACTCCCGCGCTGATGAAGATGAAAACGGCGACCCAACGCAGCCACAGCCCTCCCTGCAGAATATCCTGCCAGTAGAGGCAGGCCACGACCGCCGGCACCGCAGCGATGCGGGCGTAGGTCAGCAGGTTGGGCACCGCTAGCTGCCGCGGCGAGACATGGCGCGAGGTGACCGTATCCATGGATCGAAGGAATACCTTTCCCGCGCCCGCGTCAAACGGGAATGCCGGTGTCGCCCCATCATCTTTCGTCCGAGGTTTCCGCCGGCCTAAGCGTGAAAGCCAATCGCCGGTTCCGAGCATTACATATGGTGAGAAGTCGGGATCTGCACGGCCAGCCGCGTGGATAGCCGTGTTTACGGCATTAGCCCGCGGGTTCGTGGAAGAAGTCGTATATCTTTCGCGCGGTCTCTGCACTGATGCCAGGCACTTTGGCGAGATCGGCTGGCGCCGCGCGCTCGATGGCCTTGAGGGTTCCGAAATGGTGAAGCAGCGCACGCTTGCGGGTCGGGCCGATCCCCGGGATCTCCTGTAATCCCGCTTCGCGTAGATCGCGCCGGCGGCGGATGCGATGCGAGCCGACCGCAAAACGATGCGCCTCGTCACGCAGTCGTTCGACGAAATAAAGCACCGGATCGCGCGGCCTGAGTTTGAACGGATCGCGCCCGGGTAGCAAAAAGGTCTCCATGCCCGCGTCCCGATCCGCGCCCTTAGCGATGGCGACCAGGGGCACATCGATGATGCCGAGACTGGTGAGCGTTTCCTGTGCGGCGGTGAGTTGACCGCGGCCGCCGTCGATGATGACAAGATCGGGCCACGGCGAATCGTCCTCCCCCTCTGGGCCGCCTGCGACGTCGAGGGGCACGCCGGCTTGCGCTGCTGGGCTCATCGCCCCGGGCATGCCCCGCGGCGCCTCGTTCATCAAGCGCTTGAAGCGGCGGCTCAGGACCTCCCGCATCATGCCGAAATCATCGCCGGGCGCGAGATCAGCCGTACGTATGTTGAACTTGCGGTACTGGTTTTTCCGGAATCCCTCCGGACCAGCGACGATCATCGCGCCGACCGCGTTGCTGCCCTGGATGTGGCTATTGTCGTAGACCTCGATACGTCGCGGCGGTCCGGCCAGAGCGAAAACCTCGGCCAGCGCCTCGAGGAGCTTGCGCTGCGACGAGCTCTCGGCAAGCTTGCGCGCCAGCGCCTCGCGCGCATTGGCGAGCGCGTGATCGACGAGGTCCTTCTTCTCGCCGCGTTGGGGTACGTTCACCTCGACCTTGTGGCCGCTTTTGGTGGATAGGGCTTCAGCCAGCAGCGCGCGCTCATCGATCTCGTGCGAGACGAAGATCGTGCGCGGGACGGGCTTGTCATCATAGAATTGAGCAAGGAACGCGCCCAACACCTCGCCGGGCGCAAGCGAGCGATCAGCCTTGGGGAAATAGGCGCGATTGCCCCAGTTCTGCCCAGTGCGGAAGAAGAACACCTCCACGCAGTTGAAGCCGCCGGCCTGGTGAACAGCGAAGACATCGGCTTCCTCGACCCCGCGTGGATTGATGTCCTGATGAGACTGCACCGCCGAAAGGGCGGCGAGGCGGTCGCGATAAATGGCGGCGCGCTCGAACTCGAGCGCGGCCGAGGCCTTCTCCATCTCCGCTGCCAGCGTATCCTTCACGGCTTGGCTTTTGCCCGACAGGAACGCATTGGCTTCGCCCACAAGCTTGCCGTACTCGGCAAAATCGATCTCCTGAGTGCAGGGGCCGGAGCAGCGCTTGATCTGGTAGAGGAGGCACGGTCGGGTGCGGCTCTCGAAGAATGCATCCGAGCACGAGCGCAGCAGAAAGGCGCGCTGGAGGGCGGTGATGGTGCGGTTGACGGCCCATACCGAAGCGAACGGACCGTAGTAATTGCCCTCGCGGGTGCGTGCGCCGCGATGCTTGAGCATTTGCGGCGCCCAGTGATCGGCGGTGATCAGGATATACGGAAACGATTTGTCGTCCCGCAGCAGCACATTGAAACGCGGGCGCAGCCGTTTGATCAGATTGGCTTCCAGCAGCAGCGCCTCGGTCTCGGTCGCTGTGGAAACGAATTCGAGCGCGGCAGTTGCCGCGATCATGCGTTCGATGCGGGGCTCGTAACCAGTCGGGCGGGCATAGGCGATGATGCGTTTGCGGATGTTTTTCGCCTTGCCGACATAGAGCACGTCGCCCTTCGCATCGATCATGCGATAGACCCCAGGCGAGGAGGGCGCGAGCTTGGCATGACTGAGTATCACCGCACGGCCCATCGCAAGCGGGCCGGCGGCAGCGGCAAGGTCGATCTCGCCTTCGAGTTCGGTCAGCGCCGATTCCTCGTCCTCCTGCGTCAGTTCAGCGGCGGGATCGGTATCGTTCTTAGTGCCGTTCATCATGCGAAGGTAAGGTTTTGGCGCCGCGAGGGCCACCCGGCGCCAACGGCGTCTCGCGCGCAACACGGCTTTCGCGCGGATCGTGCCGCAAGGAATCCACGCCAATGCACAACGTCAGTGGACGGGAGTAACTCCTCCGACAGAGCGTCCACATCCATGCTGAGGCCCGTGCCGCTCAATGCAGCAGGATAAGTACCTTTAAAGTTTTGTTTACCAATCTGGAGTGCTTTAAACGCCTTGTTTACTGTATTGGTAAGTCGTGCGTCGAGGTAATTCGATTCAATTCTGCCGAAAACTTGAGCGTGCTTTTCCTACACTAGACGAAAGCAAGATTAGGACTACTGTTTCCACCACTTGCTGCAAACGGAGGGCAGATCATGAACCGCGTTGTGATGGCGTGCGTTGGAGTCTTGGCGCTGGTGGGAGGGTCGGCCGGCGCCGCGGAACTGCCCCCGTATTACCAGCCGGGACCGGCCTACAATCCGATTTATAACTTGGACGGGCTTCTATCTCGGCATCAACGGCGGCGGCGGCTGGGGTAGCTCCCAGTGGGACGGGGTAGATACGTTCGACCTCTCGGGCGGCCTCATCGGCGGCACCATCGGCTACAACTGGCAGTTCGCTGGTGCTGTCGTCGGCGCCGAAGGCGACATCGATTGGTCCGGCATCAAAGGGACGACCACGGTGCTGTGCGCCCCCGGTTGCGAGACCCGCAACAAGTGGCTTGCCACTGCGCGCGGGCGGGTGGGCTATGCTTTCGATCGCTTCCTGCCTTACTTCACCGGCGGCCTCGCGCTCGGCGACATCAACGCTACCCGGCCGGGCTTTCCGGGCGGCAGCATCACCAATGCCGGGTGGACTGTCGGTGCCGGCCTTGAAGTCGGCCTGGTCAGTAATGTGAGCTTAAAGGCCGAGTATCTCTACGTCGATCTCGGCACGTTCAATTGTGGGCTCAATTGCGCGCTCGCGCCCGGCGGCAACGTATCGTTCACCACGAGCATCTTTCGTGCGGGAGCGAATGTGCGATTCTGACGCGCAACCACACGCCGCGTGACGAGCCCTGGACCGCTGGTCCGGGGCTTTTCATTGCCATCCAGGCGCGGGTCGCGCAGCGATTGGAAATCCTTCGCGGACCCGACCGGCGCAAGCGCGTGTCGTTTCCTTGGCCTCGCCCCGCACTGAGTAAATCTGCGCTTTCCTGAACCAGCGAGGAATTATGCCGGCGGCGCAGTCGCGGCGAAGGCAGGCACGCGCGCGGCGAAGCGGTCGAGCCAGGCGACGAGACGCGGATGCTCGCGCCGCCACGTTCCTTCGAAACGGAAATCGCGATAACCGAGCGCGCAAGCGAGCGCGATCTGCCCCACATCCGGCGTCGTCGACAGCGCCGGCGGAGTGGCCTCCAGCGCGGCGAGCGCACGGGCGATCTTGCCGGACTGATGATCGAGCCATTTCGGCTCGTGCCGCTCGGCCGGCCGAAAGCGGCCCTCGTAGACCAACAGGACCGAGGCATCCATCAGCCCGTCGGCCAGCGCCTGCAGGCGCAAGGCGGCGAACCGCGCGCCGGCATCGCTCGGCACGATGCGCCCGCCGCCGGCGCGATAATCGAGATAGTCAAGGATCACCCGCGAGTCGAACAGCACCGTGCCATCCTCAAGTACGAGGGCCGGGATTTTTCCCAGCGGATTCTGCCGCCGCACAGGATCGCTTGCGTTCATCGTGTCGGCAGGCTCGAGCGCGATCTCTGGCTCGAGCCCGAGCACGCTCGCAGCGATCCGCACTTTCCGGACGAACGGCGAGCTTGGAGAGCTACGCAGCGTCAACATGGTAACACCTAACCCCTGGGACACCGATGAGTGAAGGATACGCGGTTAGCGGCTTGCGCCGCTGGCGCTGAAGCGAGTGGCGGGTCGTCTCGCCGGCTAGCTGGTGATGACGAGGTTGACGGCTTTCGGACCCTTGCCCTTCTTGTCGGGCTCGACGTCGAAGGAGAGGCGCTGTCCCTCGCTCAACGATTTGAGCGCCTGCTCAACCGCGGTGACGTGCACAAACACGTCGCGGCCACCGTCGTCGGGCTTGATGAAACCGTAGCCGCGCTCGGCGTTGAAGAACTTGACCGTACCTGCCATGGCCATCGGGAAACTCCTTTCCCCGTGGTTGCTCCGCCGCCAGCCAGAACGGCGCGGCGGCTCGGCCGGACATTCACAAACGGGGAAAGCAGCGGCCCTACGGCCTCCGTCACTCCGCCGGCCCCCAACAGGAGGCGGAACGTCAAAGCCAGCCGGATAAAACTAGGCCAATCCAGCGCTGTGGAAAAGTAGCGAAACTACGTTTCGCCGGTGAGCCAGTCGAGGCGGTGGGCGCCGCCCGCCGCCGCAGAGAGAACAGCGGCAAGCTCCGGCAGCAGGATCGCGAGCTCGCGGGCGAGCGTCCACGGCGGATTGACCACGACAAGGCCGCACGCCGCGAGCCGGCCCGGCTCGCGCGCGCTGACGCTGAGCTCGGCGCGCAAAATTTTCGGGATGCCGCTGTTGCGCAAGCGACGCGCCAGCGCATCGGGCGCGGTGCGCTCCTTGATCGGGTACCAGACGAGATAAGTGCCGCTCGCCCATTTGCGGTGCGCGGCCGCGAGGGTTGCTGGAAGTCGCCCGAAATCACCGGCGTTTTCATATGCAGGATCGATGAGCACCAAACCGCGCCGCTCCTTCGGCGGCACGTAGGCGTTGAGCGCCGTCCAGCCATCGATGGTCAGCGCCTTGCTGCGACGGTCTCCTGCGAGATTGTGGGCAAGTGCCGTCGCAGCATTCGGCTCGAGCTCGCAGGCGATAAGCCGATCTTGCGCGCGCAGCAACGCGCGCGCGAGCCACGGGGAACCGGGATAGATGATCAGCCGGCCGGCAGGATTGCAGGCCGCGACCGCATCGAGATAGGGCGCAAGGATTACACGAGCGGGCGCTCGCAGCGAGGCGCCAGCGAGCCGGGCGATGCCATCGCGCCATTCGCCGCTGCGCTGCGCCTCCTCGACGGTGAGGTCGTAGCGCCCAGCGCCGGCATGGATGTCAATGACGCGGAATGGCGCTGGCTTGCCGCGCAGATGCACGAGGATGCGCGTGAGCACCGCGTGCTTAAGCACATCGGCAAAATTTCCGGCGTGGAAGGCGTGCCGATAATTCATGGCGCGCAAGTCATGCGCGCAAATGCCTTTCTGTAAAGCCGTGAAGGGTCGTGCCGTGCGAGCGGCCAAGCGGACGAAATGAAGCCCTTGCTCGCAAGAGCGGCGCAGCGCGAGTGCAGAGCGTCACGCTGCGCAGCTGATCGAGGACCGCGCCGACCGGCAACGGTCCCGGGCCGTTGCACCCGCACCGGGAGGGATGTCCTACCGGGCCTGCGCCGCGCTTGCGCCGCGCACCGGCGGCATGGCCACCTGCTCGCGGCGGCAGGCGCGCGCATCGATGTCCGGGCAGGCGCGGAAGCGCAGATCCTTGCCCAGGCAAACACGCACCTCGCCCAAGCGCCGGCTGTCGCAGGTCACCGCGATCGCATCGCGGCTAAGCCCGGGATTGGTCTTGACGAAGGCCTCTTCCACCTCGTCCGGCGTGACGGTGAGAGTCGTGCTCGGCGCGATATAGGCTTCAGGGATTTTCACCAGCGCGCGCGCCTTGCGCACCGTTTCGAAATAGGCATTCGCCGAAAGGCCCGAGCAGGTGCCGTGCCGATCCCATTCATTGAAGATCAGGCGTGGCGCCGGCATCAGATCCAGCATCGAGGAGATGATATTGCGGTCGAGCCGCGGCGCCGGCTGCTGGCAGAATTCGGGGAATCCGCTCTCGTATTGCGGCCACAGGCCGTGCACCACGAACGAATAGGGCCGCGCCCCGCATTGCTGCTGCGGTGGTGTGCCGCGTTCGCCGGAGGCTTCGCAGAACGTCGGGGACCAAGAAAGCGAGAGCACGTAGAAGTCGAACTGACCGGGGTCGTTCTGGCGCCGATCCTGCGCCGCCGCGATACCGATATTGACTGTGAGCCACACCGCGACCGCGGCGAGCCCCACGCGACCGACATTGCCAACCATGGAGGACACTCCCATAAGGCGGGGACAATGCGCAAGAGTACCACAGCGGCGTGAACGTTTCAAGAACAAACAGGAAATAGAGCAGGATCACGGCTGCCGAGCCCGGCTACGCCAGCCCCCCAACATCGCCAAAAAGCTTACGGGCGCGCCATCTTGCAAGCGGGGTTATAGGCCCAGTTGCGGTCGAGTCCGACGATGCACCATTCGATGCCCCAACTCGCGCCGATCATGCCGGCATCCTCGGCGATGGAGTAGTGGATCACGTGTCTGCTGCCGTCGGAGACCTCGACGATGCCGCTGCAGTAGCGGCGTGGAATGGTCTGCGCGGCCCAGGGGCGGAACGCGGTCTCGCGGATATGCTCGAAATTGAGAATGCGCAGATCGGTCGCCCAGTACATGTTTTCCTTCTGGTTGAAGCGCGAGGCGATCCGCACCAGCGCGCCGCGGTAGTCGCAGGGCGGCAACTTGCCCTCGTATTCCGGGCCGGACATATAGAAGTCCATCTCGAACCAACTGGCGGCGCCGGCCGGCGCCGCCGGCAGCGCCAGCGCCGCGGCAAACGCGAAAGCGAGCACCCGCGCACGGCCGAACATGGATCGAGCTCCCCCCACAGCGATCGCGTGACGTGGACGGTGATCCGCGAACGGCGGCGAAATCAAGGTATCGGCCCGCTCGCGATCCAAGAAAGCAGCGACTGTGGCTTTGCCGTCACGCTTTGTCGGTTTCCTCGACGTGCCGCCTTTGCAGCGCCGCTTGCCGTGTCTAAGCTTCGCCGAAAGGGGAGGCGCGAATGCTACGCAGGGCCTTATTGTCCCTGATCGGCGTTCTGTTGCTGGGCGCGGCTGCCCGCGCGGAGATTTACATCTATCACGCCAACGACACCGGCGGCATCATTCCCTGGTCATGCGAGAACGAGGCGATCGCGCAACAGGTCGCCGCGGCCTATTGCGCGCGCTGGGACAAATATCACCGCATCACCAGCGTGCACCGGCGATACGGGGACTTCATCGGCTTCAGCTGCCTGTGGTCGCCTTATATCAATCCCTACGCCCTGCCGGCAGTGCCGACCCGCTACACCTGCTACTATCCACGTCCGCTCCCGCTGATCATCACCAAGTGACTCGTCGCTAACGACGCGCCAGCGTTCACGGCAACGATCAGCTCCATTTCACATCGTGGCGGGCGAGCACCTCACGCACGGCATCGACGAGCTTGTCCTCGGCGACCGCGAACTGCGCCTGCGCCTGATTCTTGAGGTAATCGTCGCGCTCTTTGCTCACTCCCGCGATCTCGGCGCCGAGGATGAGGTCTTTGATTTGGATTTCGCCCGTTGCCTTTTCGTTGCCGCCTTGGATCACCACGCAGGGACTGCCGCGTTTGTCCGCGTATTTCATTTGCGCCGCGAATTTGCCGTCACCCAGATAAAGCTCGGCACGAACCTTTTTGCCCGGCGCGTATTCGGCATCGCGCAATCTCGCCACCAGCCGCTGATAATGTGCGATGGGAATGTCGGGAAAGACCGTCACTACCACCGGACCGGGCTCGGGCCTGCTCTCGATTTTGCCAAGATGCTGCAGCGCTGCGGTCAGCCGCGACACGCCGATGGAGAAGCCCGTCGCCGGGACCGGCTCGCCGCGAAAGCGCGCAATCAGTCCGTCGTAACGCCCGCCAGCGGCAACAGAGCCGAAGCGCACTGGCCGGCCGGCCTCGTCTTTAATGTCGAACGTCAGATCTACCTCGTAGACCGGGCCGGTGTAGTATTCGAGCCCGCGGACGACTGCTGTATCGATAATGATCCGCGGAGGCCTTTTCGAATCGGCCCCATATGCGGCTGAACTGGTCAGAGCTGCAATGTCAGCTAGTTCGTTCAACCCCGCCTGATATGTCGGGTTATCAAAAAGGGTTCGCAAGTATTCGATTGTATCTAGATCGCTAACTCCGCCACTGCCATCTGGATTCTGACGGACTACCTGAACCGGCATGCCGAATATGTTGAGAACCGATTCGATCTGGTCCTTCCTTAGCTTTGCGCCCCGCGTGAAATCGCCACTCTCGTCCTTACGACCCTCGGCAAGTAGCGCGCGCACCCCACTCTGACCTAGGCGGTCGAGCTTATCGATCGCTCTCAACACCGTGAGCCGTTTTCCAGCATCCGCCTCGCCGGCAAGTCCAATCGACTCGAGCACACCATCGAGCACTTTGCGATTATTCACCTTGACGATGTACTGACCTTGAAGTCCCAGCGCCTCCATGGTGTCGGCGGCCATCATGCACATCTCGGCATCGGCAGCCATCGAGGCCGAGCCCACGGTGTCGGCGTCGAACTGCATGAATTGGCGAAACCGTCCCGGCCCCGGCTTCTCGTTGCGAAAAACCCAGCCCTCGCGATAGCTGCGATAGGGCTTGGGCAGTGACTCGAAATTCTCCGCCACGTAGCGGGCGAGCGGTGCGGTCAAGTCGTAGCGTAGCGACAGCCACTGCTCGTCATCGTCTTGGAACGAGAACACGCCCTCGTTGGGCCGATCCTGATCGGGAAGAAATTTGCCGAGTGCGTCGGTATATTCGATGGCCGGCGTCTCCAGTGGCTCGAAGCCGTAGCGCTCGTACACCGCGCGGATCTTGTCGAGCATGCGCCGCGTCACCGCGATTTCGGCACCGCCGCGATCGGCCAATCCGCGCGGCAGGCGCGGCTTGAGCTTGTTGGTTTTGTCGGGCTTGTCGGCCATTATTGTCCTGCATCGCCGGTTCGCGCGTGGTAGCAGCCGCCTCGCGCAGCGGCAAGGGACGGGGCTGCGATCCAAGAAAACGCCATCGCACGCAGCGTCGAGCAAGCGCAAGCAACGGAGACCGCGCCATGCCATCGGTAGGAGCACAGCGAGCAACCGCCATCCCGAACGATCTCGAGGCCTTTTGGCTTCCATTCACCGCAAACCGGGCGTTCAAGGCGGCGCCGCGCCTCATCGCGCGCGCCAAGGACATGCACTACTACACGCCCGAGGGCCGCGCCGTGCTCGACGGCACCGCCGGGATGTGGTGCACCAATGCCGGGCATAATCGCGATCCGATCGTGGCGGCGATCCGCGCCGAGGCGGCCGCGCTCGATTACGCGCCCGCCTTCCAGTTCTCCCATCCCAAGGCGTTCGAGCTCGCGAGCCGCGTCGCCGCGCTCGCACCGGGCGAGCTCGATCACGTGTTCTTTTGCAATTCGGGCTCGGAGGCGGTCGACACCGCGCTCAAGATCGCGCTCGCCTATCACAATGTGCGCGGCGAAGGCGCGCGCACGCGTCTGATCGGGCGCGAGCGCGGCTATCACGGCGTCGGCTTCGGCGGCATCTCGGTCGGCGGCATGGTTAATAACCGCAAATTCTTCGGCGCGCTGCTCGCCGGCGTCGACCACCTGCCAACCACCTACAACCGCGAGCACCAGGCCTTCAGCAAGGGCGAGCCGGAATGGGGCGCGCATCTCGCCGACGAGCTCGAGCGCATCGTGACATTGCACGACGCTTCCGCCATCGCGGCGGTGATCGTCGAGCCGATGGCGGGCTCGACCGGCGTGCTGCCGGCGCCGAAGGGTTACCTGCCGCGGCTGCGCGCGATCTGCGACAAGCACGGCATCCTGCTCATTTTCGATGAGGTCATCACCGCCTTCGGCCGGCTCGGCCACGCGTTTGCCGCCGAGCGCTATGGCGTCGAGCCCGACATGATCACCTTCGCCAAGGGTATCACATCGGGCAGCGTGCCGATGGGCGGCGTGATCGTGCGCAAGGGGATCTACGACGCGTTTATGCGCGGGCCCATGCACGCGGTCGAACTGTTTCACGGCTATACCTATTCGGCGCATCCGCTCGCCTGCGCGGCCGGGCTCGCGACGCTCGACCTCTACCGCGAGGAAGGCACGTTCGAGCGCGCGCGCAAGCTCGAGCCGGTCTGGGCCGAGGCGGCGATGTCGCTCAAGGGCCTGCCCAACGTCCTCGATATCCGCTGCGTCGGGCTCACCGCCGGCATCGATATCGCGTCCCGACCGGGCGAGGTCGGCAAGCGCGCCTTCGATGCGATGGACAAGGCGTTCCACGAGCACGATCTAGTGATCCGCGCGGCCGGCGAGACGCTCGTGCTCACCCCGCCGCTGATCGTCAACGAAGGCCAGATCGACGAGATGTTCGCCAAGGCAGCGCGGGTGATCAAAGCGGTGGCCTAATCGGCAGCGGACTTCAGTGCCTGGCGAATGCAGGCTGCGGCCGCAGGATCGCCCAGCCGACGGTCAGCACGCGATCGCCGCGGCGGAACGGCAGCGTGAACGGCGGCTGGATCTGCGCGTCGCCCGCGACCGCGCGCAAGCCGACCGGCATCACCGTCGGATCGATGCCGCCCTCCTTGCCTGACGGGTCGGCGCTGCCGGTCCACACCACCACCGCGCCTTTGCTGCGAACATCGCCGAGATCGATCCAAGGCGCGCGCCGCCAATCGCCGTCGATGAGTACCCGCGGCTGCTCCGGCGCGTAATGGGCGACATTGCCGCCGTCCCACATGGAACCGATGACATAGGTCAGGGGTCGGCCGGTGGCGGCGCGAAAGCGGCGTGCGAGCTCGTCGGCGAGCCGATCGCCGGGGTAAAAGACGGCACGGTAGCGGTGATCGATCGCGGGCAGGACCGAATAGCTCGCCGCAAAGACGACGGCGAAAAGGACGAAAACGCCTGCCCACGCCGCCGCGATCCGTCCAAGGCGCGCCGGCTCGATCGCCGTGCGGGCGTGAAGCACGATCCACAGGCCGAGAAAGAGCCACAGCGGATAGCCCCACATGGCGATGGCGCCGCGGCCGCTGAGCGCCGAGATCGCGACGGTGGCCGCCGCGGGGCCAAAGGCCAAGAGCGTCACGATGCGGCGGTCGAAGGCATCGGCCTTCGCCGCACCCGGCATCGCCGCATCTTCTCCTTTGGGCTGCGGCCAAATAACGGCGGCGGCAATCGCGAGCGCCGGCAGCAGAAACGCCAATTGCCCGAGCGCAAACACCAGCGGATGCAGGACATGATCGAGGATGCCGCGCGAGGGAGCCGCGCGGGCGCTGGCATAGGAAAAGGGGAGAAAGTCGTTGCGCACCAGCCAGACGAGATGCGGCGCCATGATCAGGAGCGCGAGCGCGAGCGCGATGTAAGGGCCCGCTGTCGCCAGCGCCGGACGCGCTTGCCGGTCGAGGAGCAGGAATAAGGCGAGGGGCGCCGCCAGGACGATAACGAAATACTTCGCCCACAGCGCTAGCCCGATGGCGCAGCCGAGCAGCACCCAGTGGCCCATGCGGCCGCGCCGCAGGGCGGCATGGAAGGCGTAGCCGGCAAGCGCCCACAGCGGCAGCTGGATCACGTCGTGGTTGAACTTAGCGGCGGTGAAATGGAAGTAATGCAAGCCGTCGAGAATGAGCACGGCAACAAGCGCGCCGACGGCGCCGACGAGTTCTCCCGCAGTCAGCCAGACGATCGCAAAGGCCAACACCACCGCGATCTGTGCCAGCGCATAATACGCGACGTCATGCCCCACCATTCGGTAGACGAGCTCGACCAGCCACCACGGCAGCGGCGGCAGCTTGTCGTAGCCGAGCTGCCATTCGCGGCCGTAGGTCAGCGCCTCGATGAGATCGAGCGGCAGATTGGGATAGAGCAGCGCCGGCAGCGCCGTCCAGATCACGAGATGGAGCGCGAGGAAGGCGGCAAAGGCGGCCTCCGGCCGACGCTCGATGATGGCGATCAATCCAGACATCGGCTGCGGCAGGTGCCCTGGGTTTTGCGGAAACTCGTAAGCTGGTCCCGCGGTCGGCCGCGTTATAACGACACAGGGCCGCGCTGGCATAGACCCTAAGCCCATTGGTTGCGGTTGACATCGCCCGAGCCGCGACCGAAGACGAAGCCGCATCCTCATGCCGGTTGTGCTCCCCCCATTCACGCCTCACTTCGCAACACTCGCGCGCGGCTATGATGTCGCGCTCTGCGACGTCTGGGGCGTCGTGCACAACGGCGCCGCCGCCACGTCCGAAGCTTGTGATGCGCTCGGGCGCTTCCGTAAGCAGGGCGGCACCGTGGTGCTGATCACCAACGCGCCGCGCCCGGGCGAAATCGTGGCGCGCACGACGCTCGACAGGCTTGGCGTGCCGCGCGCGGCCTATGACGGCATCGTGAGCTCGGGCGACGTCACCCGCGCACTTATCGCCGCGCGCGCCGGTGCGCCGGTATTTCACATCGGTCCGGAGCGGGATTTGGGGCTGTTCGATGGGCTCGACGCGCCGCTCGCCCCGTTGGAGGACGCCGATTACACGGTCTGCTCGGGCCTCATCGACGATACCGTCGAGACACCGCAGGATTATCAGGACCTCATCGCGCGAATGCGCGCGCGCTCTCTAGCGATGATCTGCGCCAATCCCGATGTCGTGGTCGAGCGCGGCGACCAGCTCGTCTATTGCGCGGGCGCGATCGCTGATCTCTACGCGGCCGCAGGCGGCGACGTCGTCTTCGCTGGCAAGCCGTACCGTCCCATCTACGAGCAGGCACTGGCTCTTGCCGAGGCCACGCGCGGCAAACGCGCCGAACATCATCGCGTCCTGGCGATCGGCGATTCGGTGCGCACCGATGTCAAAGGCGCGGCGGCCTTCGGCATCGATTGCCTGTTCGTGATCGCCGGCATCCACGCCGAGGAGCTCGGCGGTCGCAGCGATCCCGACGCCGCGGCGCTGGCCGGCATCTTCGTGGCCGCGGGCGTGACGCCGAAGGCGGTGATGCGCCACCTGAGCTGGTAGCTCGCGACCGGCACGCTGTCCGCGCGAGCTTGCTTGAACAAGCGCAGCACTCTTGCGATGACAGGAGAGCTTGCGTCCCGACGCCGCGAGGCCGCTCACGACCATGACCGACCAACTGCACCGACCAAAGCCGCTGATCGTCGTGCGCGAAGGGCATGCGGACCACAGCCTCGACGGCGCGGTCGTGGCCATCGGCAATTTCGACGGCGTGCATCGCGGCCATCGGGCGGTGATCGCCGCAGCGCTGGCGCGCGCCAAAGCGCTCACCCGGCCGGCCGCGGCGCTCACCTTCGAACCGCATCCGCGCCGTTTCTTCCGGCCGGACGAGCCATTATTCCGCCTCACCGACGAGCGCGCGAAGCTGCGGCTCTTGGCCGCGACCGGTCTTACCGGCACGATCGTGCTGCGCTTCGACGCGGCGCTTGCCGGCCTTTCCGCACAGGACTTCATTGACCGCGTTCTGCTCGCGCGCTTTCACGTCGCGGGCGTCGCCATCGGCTTCGACTTTCACTTCGGTCTCAATCGCGCGGGGTCGCCCGACTATCTCGCCGCGCAGGGCGCAAAGTTCCGCTTTGCGGTCGACGTCGTGCCCCGGTTCGAGGACGCGGGCCGGCCGGTGCGTTCCGGGCCGATCCGCGCCGCGCTCGCCGCCGGGCGGATTGCGGAAGCAAACGCAATGCTTGGTTATCCCTGGTTCGTCAGCGCCAAGGTTGTGCATGGCGACAAACGCGGGCGCGAGCTGGGATTTCCTACGGCCAATCTGCACCTCGATCCGGGCTGCGGCCTCAAGCACGGCATCTACGCGGTGCGGGTGGGCGTGGGCGAGCGCAGTTATGACGGGGTAGCCAGCTTCGGGCGGCGCCCGACGTTCGACCAGGGCACGGTGCTGCTCGAACCTTTCCTGTTCGATTTTTCCGGCGACCTTTACGGCGAGGAGATCGACGTCGCCTTCATCGATTGGATCAGGCCGGAGCTCAAATTCGACCGCGTCGAAGATCTCGTACGCCGCATGAACGAGGATGCGAAGCTCGCGCGCGTGGCGCTCGCAGCGATGCCGGACGCCTTCCCTCGTCTCGGACCGGTGTCGGACTAATCGTGCGATGGCGCGCCGTCGTCGTCGCCCGAGGCTTGCGCGCGATCGGACCACTCCTTGCTGACCCCGGCCGCGAGCACAGCGAGCGCGACGAGTGCGGCGAGCCGGCGCCAGCCGAGCGCCTGTCCGATCTGCATCGCGACCGCCAGCAGCTTGGGGTCGAACAAACTGCTTTGGCGGGTGGCGAGCTCGATCCGCGCGCGCTCCATGTTACGCCGACGGATCATAAGGGCAGCGACCAGCGCAATCAGCGCGATCAGCGCGAATCCGCAACCGATCACCACGCCGGCGATCAAGCCGTCATAAAGTTCTGCGAGCCAGACGAAGAGCGCGACCAGGAGAAAGATCGCCGCACCGGCGGCGGCAACTCCCGCGATGATGGCGCAGGTCAGGACGGCGGCGCTGAGCCCGGTTCGAACTTGGGCCTTGAGCGCGAAGTACCGCAGCCAACCGCGCATACCTGCCACTCATCGAGGCCGCAAGCGGCGAGGCATGGCAGTCGAACTACCTGCGCCACATCGCGCCGAACAGGAATCCGATTCCGAGCGCAACGGCGAGCGTCGTGTAGGGCCGGGTCTTGAGCGATTCGTCGATCGCACCAATCATCCTGTCGCCGGCCTCTTGTACGGCGTCGACGGCTTCTTGGCCCTTGGCGCTGACGTCGGAAACGACGTCCTCGACGTTTGACTTCGCGCGCGCCCAGGCCGCGGTGCCCTTGGCCGCAAAGATGTCGGTGATCTGCGAAGCGAGCCGCGTCACATCATCGCGCAACGCTTGCAGATCCGCCTGCATATCCCCGCTCGCAGCGGAGGCGGCTCTGCCGCTCTCGCGCGCCGCATCTTTGGCGTCTCGCGCCGTCTCCCGAACCGTGTCCCTGATCGTGTTGGAAGGGCTCGACATTTACGTCCTCCACTCTGACCTGAGAAATATTCGCCGTGCCGCCAACGGGGCGCAAGGGAAAAAGTTCCGCCTGGGCGCGAGCTTGTCAGTCCGGCAGCTTACTCTCGTCCGGGGGAAAAAGATGCGTCATCGTGACCAGGATCACGATGGTCAAGGGCACAGCGAGGAACGCCCCCATCGGACCCCACAGCCACGCCCAAAACGCCAGTGCCAACAGGACCGCGAGCGGATTGAGCGTGAGCCGATGCCCCAAAACGGTTGGAGTGATGAACTGGCCTTCTATCGTCGCCGCGCCGACGAATGCGGCCGGCGCCACGAGCGCATAGCCAAGCGAGGGAAAACTCACGAGCCCAACGCCGAGCAGGATCAGCGTCGTGCAGGCCGCGCCGATATAGGGAATGTAATTGAGCGTCATGGCTATGAGTCCCAAGATGATCGGGTTTGGCAAGCCGAACAGCCACGCCCCGAGCGCGACCACCATGCCCAAGCAAAAGTTGATGATCGTCACGGTCGCGACGTAAGTCGCAAGATGCTCCTCGATGTCGTTAGCGATGCGGATGAAGCGGAGCTTGCCCTCGCGGGTGGTGAAGAACGACGCCATGTACCTGCGGAAATCGATCTGCGTGGCAAGAAAGAAGATGAGCGTCACGAAGAACAGAGTCACTCCTATCAGCGCCGGCGTGATGAAGGTCAGGACCGGCGTGACGATGGATAGTTGAGATGACTCAACCGCGACTGCGTTGCCCGACGGCAGCACGACGTCCTGCAGCTCGCGCAACGCCGACAACGGACGGTCGAGCACGTAGAGCTTCTGCTTGATCGTGGCGCCGAACTCAGGCGCCCTGGCGATCCATTCGCTGACCGGCCTCGAGAGCAAGGTCACGGCGGTCCCGGCAAGGCCGAGAAGAAGCGCTCCGAGCGCGATGGCGGTCGCCCAGGGCGACACGCGATGGCGCGCCGCCGCTTTGACGATGGGAGCAAGCGTCGTGCCGATCACCAGCGCCGCCACCACCGGCAGCAAGACCGGACGGCAGAAGTAAAGGGACATCCCGAGCAACAGAACGAAGATGCCGACGGTTGCCACGCGCGCGGCCACCGTCCAGATGTCCTCGATTGATTCGGGCGGTTCTGGATCCTTGACGCCGAGTGCGTCGCCCTTCTCACGACGCGCGCGCAAAAACTCCACTTTCGCCTCCACGACGTCTGCAAAGCTCAACGCGAGATTGCGAGCCGAGTTCCCGCCGCGTCGCATTAGCACACTGGGAAGCGCCGCGGCGCCTTGCGCCGCAAGCGCGGCCTTTTCCGCTCGCAGGCGATTTGCTAGGACGGCGCCACGATGGCATGCGTTTTATGTGTTGCTTTGCCCGGCTCGACCACGCGGCGAATTAGGGGCCTGCCCTGCACTTGACCATTGCGCAGGCGGGTCTTGCGCTGGCGAGTCCTTGTGGCCACCCAATTCCGGCTAGACTGCCCATAGAATCATGACCGACGCCGCCCGCAATTACAGCGACACTCTATTTCTGCCCAAGACCGATTTTCCCATGCGCGCGGGGCTGCCGCAGAAGGAGCCCGAGATACTCGCGCGCTGGCAGAAGCTCGACCTTTATCAGCGCTTGCGTGCAGCCGCGCGCGGTCGCGCGAAATTCATCCTCCATGACGGGCCGCCCTATGCCAACGGCAACATCCACATCGGCCATGCCCTCAATAAGATCCTCAAGGACGTGGTGACGCGAAGCCAGCAGATGCTCGGCTTCGATTCGAATTACGTGCCGGGCTGGGACTGCCACGGCTTGCCGATCGAGTGGAAAATCGAAGAGGAAAATTACCGCTCCAAAAACAAAGAGAAGCCAAACCTCTCGCATCCACACGCGATGATCGAGTTCCGCAAGGAGTGCCGCGCCTACGCTCAGCACTGGCTCGAGGTGCAGCGCGAGGAATTCGAGCGGCTCGGCGTCGAGGGTGATTGGGATCATCCTTACACCACCATGGACTTCGCTGCCGAGGCGCAGATCGCGCGCGAGCTGATGAAGTTCGCGCAGAACGGCACGCTCTATCGCGGCTCGAAACCGGTGATGTGGTCGGTGGTCGAGAAGACCGCGCTGGCCGAGGCCGAGATCGAGTACGAGGACTATGTCTCGGACCAGGTCTGGGTGAAGTTTCCGGTGCGCAGTTGTCTCGCCGACGAAAGCCAAGCGAGCAATGTCCTCACGACGGCGTCGATCCTGATCTGGACGACCACGCCATGGACGATTCCGGGAAACCGGGCGATCAGTTTTTCGCCGAAGATCGCATACAGCCTCTATGAAGTCGTCGAGGCGCCGGCGGGAAATTGGGCGAAACCGGGTGATTGCTTCCTGCTGGCCGACAAGCTTGCCGTGGACGTCTTCCAACACGCGCGCGTAACGAAATTCAATAGATTGGAATCAGTTGCTTCCGGGAAGCTGGCGATGCTCCATTGTCGACATCCGCTTAAAGGCTTTGCCTCTGACTACGCCTTTGACGTCCCGCTGCTTGCCGGCGATCACGTCAGCGATGATGCCGGCACCGGCTTCGTTCACACCGCGCCGGGACACGGCCGCGAGGACTTCGATATTTGGACCGCCAACAGCAATATTCTGGCGGAACGCGGCATCAATCCGGTTATTCCTTATACCGTCGACGAGAACGGCGCGTTCACCGATCATGCGCCGGGCTTTGCCGGCAAGCGCGTGATCACCGACGCGGGCGAAAAGGGCGACGCCAACGACGCCGTCATCAAGGCGCTGATCGACGCCGGCATGCTGATCGCGCGCGGCCGCCTCAAGCACCAATATCCGCATTCCTGGCGCTCGAAGAAGCCGGTGATCTTTCGCAACACGCCGCAATGGTTCATCGCCATGGACAAGCCGATCGCGGCAGCGGGCGGCGCCGTGAACGCGAGCGACACGCTGCGCAATCGCGCGCTCGCCGCGATCGCGGTCACGCGCTGGGTGCCCGAGCAGGGCGAGAACCGCATTCGCGGCATGATCGAGAGTCGGCCGGACTGGGTCATCTCGCGCCAGCGCGCCTGGGGCGTTCCGATCACCGTCTTCGTGCGCGAGAAGGGCGACGGCACGGTCGAGGTTCTCAACGACGCGCGCGTCGACGCGCGCATCGCCGAAGCGTTGGAGCGCGAAGGCGCCGACGCCTGGTATCAGCCAGGCGCGCGCGAACGCTTCCTCGGCGAACTCGCCAATGAGGATTGGCAGAAGGTCGACGATATCCTCGACGTCTGGTTCGACTCCGGCTCAACGCACGCCTTCGTCTTGGAGGACCCGGCGCACTTTCCTTCGCTCGCAGGCATCACGCGCAAACGGGACGGCGGGCCCGACACCGTGATGTATCTGGAAGGCTCGGACCAGCACCGCGGCTGGTTCCAATCCTCGCTGCTCGAATCCTGCGGCACGCGCGGCCGCGCCCCCTTCGACGTGGTGCTCACGCATGGCTTTGTGCTCGACGAGGACGGGCGCAAGATGTCGAAATCGCTCGGCAACGTGACCGCACCGCAAGATGTGATCAGGCAATCCGGGGCCGATATCCTGCGGCTGTGGGTGTGCGCGTCCGACTATGCCGATGATCTGCGTATCGGGCCGGAAATTCTTAAGACCACGGTCGAAACCTACCGCAAGCTGCGCAACACCATCCGCTGGATGCTGGGCTCGCTCGCCCATTTGCGCGACGAGGATCATGTCGCGCTTGCGCAAATGCCGGAGCTCGAGCGGCTCATGCTGCACCGGCTCGTCGAGCTCGATCGCCTGGTGCGCCAGGCCTATGCCGATTTCGACTACAAGCGCATTTTCGCCGCGCTCAACGCCTTCATGACCAGCGAGCTCTCCGCGTTCTACTTCGACATCCGCAAGGACGCGCTTTATTGCGACCCGATCTCCTCGACCACGCGCAAGGCCTGCTTGACCGTGCTCGACCATCTCTTCCGCGCCACCGTCACGTGGCTTGCGCCCATGCTGCCGTTCACCGCCGAGGAAGCGTGGCTTGCGCGGCATCCCGCCGCGGAAGGCTCCGTGCACCTCGAGCGCTTTCCCGAGGTGCCGTCCGAATGGCGCGATGACGCGCTGGCGGAGAGATGGCGGCGCGTACGCAACGTGCGGCGCGTCGTTACCGGCGCGCTCGAGATCGAGCGCGCGCATAAGCGCATCGGCTCTTCGCTCGAGGCGGCACCGGTCATCTTCGTTTCCGATGCCGAGTTGTTCGCCGCCGTCGTCGACGTCGATTTCGCCGAGGTCGCCATTACCTCGGCATACACGCTCGTGGAGGGCGAAGGCCCGCCCGAGGCGTTCCGGCTCGAGGACGTCAAGGACGTCGCCGTCGTGGTGCAGCTCGCGCAGGGAAAAAAATGCGCGCGGTCGTGGAAGATCCTGCCGAGCGTCGGCTCCGATCCCGCCTATCCCGACGTGTCCCCGCGCGACGCCCAGGCGTTGCGCGAATGGGAAGCGATGCGAAAAGCGGCGGAGTGAAAACGGTGACGGAACCCCTGGGCGTGCAGATGCAATCGCGCAGCTCTTTTGCTTGGGGGCCACTCACGCGATTCGCGCTCGCCGTCGCCGCGGCCACGGCGGTTGTCGATCAGGCGGCCAAGCTCTGGCTCCTGTTCAGCCTCGATCTCCCGGCGCGGGGCATCGTGCGGCTCACCCCGTTTCTCGATCTGGTGCTCACCTGGAACACCGGCATCAGCTATGGGCTGTTCCGGCAGCAGGGGCCGTTCGGGCAAGGGGCGCTGCTGGCGCT
>WNGD01000469.1_pt1 | contig 56062 bp, 52 predicted proteins | sample 5400671 | NCBI WGS metagenome assembly WNGD01 (sample SAMN13153369, study PRJNA577476) | soil metagenome | isolation source: 40 cm soil or saprolite under grassland replicate 2 | place: USA:California | collected 2016-06-15 | reverse complement strand
AGAATAATGTTTCGGCGTCTTGCTCAGGAGTCGTGTTATTGGCAGGTTGAGTTGGAGGTATAGAAGGTGGTTGTGTTGCTTGTACTGGAGTCGAAGGAGGTGAAGCCGTTGGACCCTGGTATCGCTGAACCGGCTGCTTAGTGCCTTGTGAAGAGGAGGTCGTAGAAGTTTGCGTTGACTGCAATCCCTGGGTAGTCTGAAATGTATCCTGTAAAGTCTTTGCCGCCTTGATAGCTGCTCCACTGATAGCCCCTGCAATTTTGAGTCCTTTGGCTATATCTTCCATATTGCTTTTCAGACGGTGAGTGGGAGGAAGTAGCGTCGAATCTGAAACTTTTTCGAAGAAATTTTTGCCAAACTGAATGCCATCTGCAGTGAGTTGTCCCTGCTCTTGCGTGCCATCATCAAAGTAAAGTGAGACGATGTTCCCCTGGTTGGAGTAGTTGCCCTCACGCCGTGTTTCTGGGGCATTTGTATCCGCTTGCTGTCCGCTCAAAAGCGACTTAGCTGCGTGACTTATGCGGCTACGTTCCTGCACAATAAGGGCGAAGCGTCCATTCGATTGTAAGCTAAGACGGTCGAGACGAGAGGTGAAGTAGTCGAGCCCGATTCCAGAAGGGTGAGAGCACTCATATTGGCCAGTAATCGGTTTCATGATCAGAGTTTCCTCGTAAAGTGCCATTTGATAGAGATTTAGAGATTTCTCTATAAGTACATACGTGCCAGCTCAGGTAAGGGTTGCACGATCTATCAGGATAGGGTTCCTGACTCCTCTATTACCCGTTCGTGGTATCTTCTGCGGATGTTGTGGCGCTAAAGGGTGTGCCTATGTTAGCAAGGTGACGAGCTTTATCCAATTCCTGATCGCCTTCTTTACTCCTCCCTTGTTTGAGCAAGTGACGACCAAGTATATCGTGGGCGCGGATCTTTGCTGCGACGCGATCAGTAGGTTCCAACTCTTCAATTGCAGCCTGAAATGCTTTTTCTGCTTCTGGATCGTTTATACGCCTATCTGCAAGTATTTGCCCTTTCAGCATGTAAGCTTCGGCCCGCCTGAGGATGTAGCTCAATTTTCCTGCATCCAGAGCCTGCTGAATATGCATAAGGGCTGCATCATCCTGGTGTTCTTCATGCTCAACACTGGCAAGATAACAGGCAGCAGCGGATACCAGATTTGCCCTTTCTTTCAAGTTATATCGTCGCATTTTGTCAGCGAATGGAGGCTGTGTCGAAGGAAATACATCATCTATCGTAGGTGCCCAGGCTTCCAACACCTTCTGTAGACGCTCGTGTGCTTGATTGAGATGCCCCAATGACTGCTCGATCAGGGCAATCTGGCAGTCTAATAATGCGGCACGCAGTATCTCATCAATAGAGCTATAGAGGATACGGGCATTTTCAGCATGTTCCAGGGCAATTTGCTTTTGTGCCTTTACTTCATCGGATTGACTGCTCCCACTATCACTATAATTGGATAGATTGTTTGCAAGCTGAAAAATAACCAGAGCCACGCCCCAATGCGCCTCTGCCACGAAGCGTACAGGTGTAGAGTCATTCATCATGGCAAGGGCATCGTAATATTGTTTATGTGCAATCTCTAGCTGATTGAGTTCCCTGGAAGAAGCGGCAAGATGAAGCCTTAATGATAAAGCTTCTAGACTTTGATCTTGCGGCACTGTCTCGGGGAGAATGGCGACTGCAGAAAGAAAATCTTGCTGTGCAAGTTGAAACTGCCGCAAGCTGAAGTAACACTGGCCACGCAAGGCGAGTATTCTCCAGCGTAAGAAAGGCGGTATCTGAGACATGGTTAGGTCCTGCAATTGCTCCAACGCTTTTCGTGGGCGATTATCTGCCAGCAGTTGAGATGCCTGTGCTCTTTTCTCATCAAAGCTTTTAAACTTGCTTTCCTCAGTCTCCCGATATTCCTGCGCTAGCGCCATCAGCTCATCGAGAGGAAGATTTAGCCGATCTGCCAAGTAGTGCAGGCTTTCAACTGAAGGTTCAATGCGATTACGCTCGATTTGTGAGATGAGGCTTGTGCTATATTTTTCTCCTGCCACTTGTGCCAGGGAGAGATGTTGATTCTGACGTGCAGCCCTGATTACACCTCCCAGGGTACTGGGTGAGACACGTTTTGATGGACGTGGCATGTTTAGATGCCAACCTTCCTAGCCATAAGTTTGCTCTCTTTGCCATATGAGGCATTCACTTAACATAATTGAATATCATTAAGAAATAATGAAGCCTAATGTTCATAATCAATTACTCAAAGGAAATGCGGACAACAGCAATTAGAGATAGGCATTCTTTCCTATGTGTGGAATCACACTCAATTACTTATTAAGCAAGCAGGTTTCGTAGCTAACGTGCTGGCTTTTGATAAGTCCATCTTCTTTACCCTGTCAGGTAGAGGAGTTCAGCAAGGGCCATATTCAAGACATCTTTATCTTCGGTTCGAAGTGATTGACCATTCCACCTTCGCCTTCGCTGAAGATGTAAAATGCATCCAAAAGGGCTTGGCACCTGCAAGAAGCTTTAATATAATACGTTACGTTTTTCATTTACAAAAAATCCCCGTCCATATCTTCTTTTATGATTGAATAGCCGATCTTGCTTTTACTTCCCGAATTTTTTTCAAGTGCATGCTAACTCTTATTTACCTATTATATATCGAGATTGCAAGAAGTAACTAAGGAAAAATACCTATTTTGCAAAAATTTTCCCCATTGCTGAATTAAACGGATCAGCTTACCGTATTTTGTAGATCATTCCTAACTGCTAGAACTAATGACCGAATTTCCTATTGACTTTCGGAATAGAACACTGTATGCTGAGAAGCAACGAAGCTAATACAAGAGAGGAAAACAGGCCAATGGCTCGTTTCGCCAAAATATCGTCGTCCATACCAGATGAATTAGAGTCACACAAACAGCTTTCCCTTTTTGCGCAAAGGAAAATAGGAGAGGAAGTAGAAGCAGTTTCACCGAAAATAGAGAAAAAGCCAGTACCACGATCGAGGAAGCAAGTCAGCTACTCAGCTGCAGATATTCAAGTGCTCGAGGGTATTACAGCTATACGCCATCGTCCTGGAATGTATATTGGAGCTACATCTGCTTCGGGCTTGCTGCATTTGCTGTGGGAAGCCCTCGACAATGCAGTCGATGAGGCGGTGGCTGGTTTTGGCAAACACATCTGGGTGAGTATTGAACGTGATGGCTGGGCGACAGTGAGCGATGAAGCTCGAGGCATGCCGTTTGATCCGATGTTGTACCAGGGTGATTATTTGCCAGCAGCAACGATTATTCTTACGGTTCCACATTCAGGTGGCAAATTTGAAGATAAGGTGTATAAGACTGCTGGAGGACTGCATGGTGTTGGGGCGACGGTGATCAATGCTTTGTCCGAAAAATTGGAGTTGACGATCTGGAGGGATGGTCAGCAGTTTAGCCAGGTGTTCAGTCGTGGCACTGCTATGCCTCACCGGATTATGGCTTGCGACCACAATCTTCATGGCACCCGGCTGCGCTGGCTTTACGACCGCACCATATTTGATGCTGATGCCTATTATTCTCTGGAGGCCGTTGAGAGTCGCCTGAAGGCAGCAGCGTACCTCAATCGTGGGGTATCGTTTCACCTGGATGCCTGGGATGATGCAACTGACGAACAGATAAGGCGCACCTACTTTTCACGTGATGGATTGCCCGACTATGTGCGCAATCTTACAATGAGCACAAGTGCTCCCCTTTTTAAACAGGTGATCGGCATTGCGAAGGAGAAGGATGGAGTGCAGGTGGAGGTGGCGCTGCAGCCAACCACGGGCTACAAGATTACCATGTATAGCTACGCAAATGCTGTCAGAACGCGAGATGGTGGTGTGCATGAAACTGGCTTTAAGGCGGCGCTCACCAAGGTTGTGAATGATTATGCTCTTAGATGGGGCATCATCAAGAGTCGAGAGAAGGAAGGTTTCAAGCCGGAGGTCATCCAGCAGGGACTCAATGTCGTCATCTCGGTAAAGCTGACCAATCCACAGTTCCAGGGGCAGACCAAGGATCGCCTGAATAATGCTCCAGTTGAGGGCATTGTGCGTTCGGTGGTTGATGAGGGACTGAAGGAGTGGTTTGAGCGCAACACGAACGCGGGGAAAGAGTGGCTGAAGAAAATCCTGCTGATGCAGAAGGCTCGTAATGAAGCCCAACTTGTGGAGGAACTGGCAAGGGCAGGCAACAAAAAGAATGGTGAGCTGATTGATACCACGCTGTCAAAAAAGTTCTTACGATGCAATAGCACTGATCCGACCCGCTCCGAACTGTTTATTGTGGAAGGTGACTCTGCCGGAGGCAGCGCCGGGCAGGGCCGCTTTTCAGAATTTCAGGCTGTGCTCAAGCTCAAAGGGAAACCGCTCAATGTAGCCAGGGCCGACTTGAAGCGTATCGTAGAGAACGAAGAGATACGAACGATTATCAATGTGCTGGGGACGGGAACCCGCGATTCGTTTGACATCACCCGTCTGAAGTTCCAGCGTATTATTATTGCCACCGATGCCGACGTGGATGGGTTACATATTCAATGCCTGCTGCTCACGCTATTTCACCAGGAATTTAGCGATCTGATCGAGCGAGGCCATGTCTTTATTGCCTGCCCACCATTGTATTCGGTCAAGTACAAGGGAAAAGTAACATGGTTGCTGGATGATGAGGCACGCAACCAGTTTATTAAGACACATGCAGCTTCCCAGGGCCTCGAGTTCAAGCGTTTCAAAGGCCTGGGTGAGATGAATCCCAAAGAATTGCGCGACACTATGTTTGATCCCGCACGGCGCACACTCAGGCGCGTCACAATGGAAGACGGTGTGCTGGCGGCGCGATTGGTGGCGGAACTGATGGAGGACGAGAACGCCGAAGCCCGGCGTATCTTCCTCGCTGAACATGCGAGGAAGATTAAGGAACTGGATATATAAGCTATGGCACATATAGCAGAAAATTTAACAGAGATAGGTACAATTCGCGAAGAAGATTTTTCGGTCATAATGTCACAGGCTTTCGCCACCTATGGCCTCTCGGTGGTAACTGACCGGGCGCTACCTGATGCGCGTGATGGCCTGAAACCTGTGCAACGGCGTATACTCACAGGAATGCGCGAGGCGCATTTTCTCTCTAGCCGACCGACGGTGAAGAGCGCTGAAGTGGTCGGTTTGATCCTTGGTAACTACCATCCACACGGTGATGCGTCGGTCTATGACGCGGCTGTACGTATGGCACAGCCCTTTACGTTGCGCTATCCGTTGATCGAGGGCCAGGGCAATATGGGTAGCGAGGATGGTGATGCACCAGCAGCCTATCGCTATACCGAGATGCGGCTTTCACCATTAGCCGAAGCGTTAATGGAAGACATGGAGTGCGATACTGTGTCACTGCACCCGACCTACAAACAGGACCCCAGGGTGCTTGAGCCAGACTACTTACCAGGTCGTATACCTCCGGTTGTTAATCCTTCAAGCGGGATCGCAGTTGGTCTTTCCACTAACATTCCACCGCATAATCTGACCGAAGTGCTGCGTGCCTGCATTGCCTTGCTTGACCGGCCAAACATGAGCATCGAGCAATTGCTGACCTATATCCAGGGACCGGATTTTTGCCAGGGCGGCCGTATTCTGGGTATCGATGGCATCAAAGATTACCTGGCGACGGGTAAAGGACGTGTCATCGTGCGGGCTGAAGTGCGTCTGGAAGAGACGCCACGCAGTCGCTTACTGGTCGTGACGCAATTGCCGCCAATTGGCCGGGACAAGGTCAAAGCTTCTATCGTCAAAGCGATCAATGCCCGCAAGCTAGAGGGATTGATGCCGGACCTGCGCGATGAAAGCGACACGGAGAAAGGCATGCGCATTGTCTTGGAACTGCGTAAAGATGCCGATGCCGCGCTGGTGCTCTCGCAGCTCTTCAATGAAACGGATTTACAGGTGTCGCTGTCATTTCAGATGGTGTTTCTTTTCGCAGAGCAAATGCAGGCTGCTCGCCAGCCCAAACAGGTGGGAATGATCGAGTTGCTTAACTATTGGAACGCACACCAGGTCGATGTTCTGACGCGGCGTTCTCAATTTGAGCTGCGCAAGGCCCAGGAGCGCCAGCACATTGTCGAAGGGTTGATAGTAGGCGCAGCCAATGCTGAACGCATCGTCAAGATTTTCCAGCAGGCTCAGGACCGTACTGAAGCACGCAAGAAGATCGAGGCTACCTATAAGCTCACACCTGTGCAGTCGGATGTAATCGCCTCTATGACCCTGGCACAGGTGACACGCCTAGATGCTGGCAAGTATGCCAGGGAAAAAGAGGAGTTGCAAGTACGGATCCAAGAGTTGGAGCGTCTTCTTGGAGATCGTAAAGAACTGATTGCGCTTCTGAAGAAGGACATGCAGCAGCTCATCAAGCAGTTTGGTGACGAACGGCGCACCATCATCGATGTCGAAGGGCAAGCCAATGCCGCGGTCACAGAAGTGGCGAGCCTGCACGAACGCGAGCCGTTAGTGATTGCTTTTACTCGAAATGGTACGCTCAAGGCACTGCCTGTGGATACATTTACACCAAGAGGTAAAAATGGAGACGCGGCCTATAGCCCTGTACGTGGAGATGAGCAGCTGGGCCAGATCGTTGCAGCTACTTCGAAAGATTATGTGGTGTGCGTCTGCTCGACAGGTAGAGTGTTCCAGATAGCGGCACATCGTATTCCTCAAGGGACGCGCTCAGCTAAAGGCGAGCCGGTACGTAAGCTGTTAGAACTGGCCCCTGGAGAAGATGTGGTGGCGGTATTGCCTGTTGAAGCTTACGATGAAGATCAGTATCTAGTCACTTTCAGCATACTGGGCAAGGTGAAGAAGTCGCCGCTAAGTGAGTACAGGGCCGCTGATGTGGATGGATTGCAGGATATGAAGCTGGCTGAAGGCGATGCTGTGGTGACTGCGCTTCTTTCGCGAGGGCAGGGTGAATACTTTGTGACGACGGATAACGCACAGACGTTACGTTTCAGCGACGAGGGATTGCGCTCCCAGGGACGTGTAGGTCAAGGCGTCGCGGCGATGATTCTGGGTGGTGCAAAGGTGGTAAGCGCTGAGTACCTCGATAGGGAAGAGCAGGATACGTTAAGTGATCCTTTGAGCCTCTTTGTAGTGACAGAGAGCGGCCTGGGCAAGAAGGTGCCTTTGAGCCAGTACCCGCAGAAAGGTCGTGCTACGGCTGGTGTGATTACTACAGAATTAGTAAGTAAGGATAAAGTCTTGTTGGCGATGATTGTACACGAGAGCGACCATTTGCTGCTGATCTGGAATGGCGGGGAAGGTGGCGAGCAGGTGACTGCAGTGAAAGCATCGGAGTTGAAGACGTTTCCTCGAGCGAGGAAAGGTGTGCCATTAATAAATGGGAAGATGGTGGGGGTTGTGAAGCTGGGGATGTAAGACTATAGACTCTATAGTCGAGCCTCTGGAAGGCTTCACGCTATTTTCACCATTCAGAGCGGCCAAGCTATGATCTAAATAGCAAAGTAATCACTAGGCCTGTCACAAATCCTCCCACGTGACCAAAGTATGCTACGCCGCCCATGCCTTGCTATACATTGGAAAGCGCTGCCACACCATCGAAAAACTGCAACAAGAACCTTAGCCCGATCAAGAGAATTGCTGGTAGGGTCATAATTGTGAAGAAAATGAAGATGAAAATGATCGTTTGCACCCTTGCCAATGGAAACAACACCAGATATGCCGCCAACACTCCTGCGATAGCGCCGCTTGCTCCGAGACTAGTTGTTTCATGCTTCGTAACCTGATGCCCAGTTCTTCTGCTCGACTTCCCAGTTTGAGGGGCCAGGTCTCTTAATAGAGATGTGACACATAGCTGCGTTCTGTGTAGCTCCGTGCCAGTGCCAGGTACCTGCAAGGATAGTGATTACGTCGCCTTCAGAAACCATTAGCTTTTCCCTGTCAGTTGATACGATTCCCTGGCCCTCGATGATCTGTAAAATCTGGTCTTGTTCGTGGATATGCGGCCTGGTGCGTGCGCCAGGGCTGAAATATACGGCCAGCAGTTCAACTTCGTTACTGTCCTCTGGCCCCACTAACTGTAGCGTTTTTACCTCGCCGTCAAAGTATCCTTTACGAGTGGTGTCGGGATTTGCCTGAGAGCGGTCGATTTTTGTAAGTTTCATGGTTGTTCCTCCAATATTGAGAAAGAGATGAGGCTGGGTCGTATCGAATAAAGATATCCATATTGTATGAGCGATTAAGGAATGAGTGCAAGATTGGTGCATATCAATTTATGCTTGTTTATAATGTTGGTAGAGCGGTTCTTTTACCTTGCTTTGTACGATGCACCAATCAAGAACTAAGGAGACTATGCCATGCTAGAGACGGACGAGACAAAAACTGCTGTGGAAGTTCATGATCCTCAAATCCTTGCCCAGGCAAAAGCTGTGCTTGATGCCTGTCTCTCCCCCAAAGATATGCAAGAGGCTGTGCTTGCGGCTGTCGCTCGTAACGAGGAGTGGCGCGGTAGGCGTTGTATCAATCTACTTGCTCCAGAGGCTCCTCCCAGTCCAACTGTAAGAGCACTCCTGTCATCGGAAGTGGGTACCCGTGCTGCCGAAGGGCACATTGGCGCGGTCAACCGCTGGTTTGCTGGTACACGCTATATAGATGAAATCGAGGCTTTGTGCGTCGAACTCCTTAAAAAGGTTTTTCGAGCACGCTATGCTGACCATCGATTGGTGGCAAGCATGATAGGCAATATGGCTGTGTATACAGCGCTTACCGAACCAGGCGATGTGATCATGAGCATCTCTCAGCCTTTTGGGGGACATTCAAGCAATCGTATAGATGGTCCTGCTGGCATACGTGACCTGAGGATCGTTGATATTCCTTTTGATCCAGTCGAACTCGAGGTGGACCTCGAGATGTTCCGCAAGGTAGCACCGCTGGTTCGACCAAAGCTTGTTGCCCTGGGAGTCTCAATGGCGCTGTTTCCATATCCGGTACGAGCCATGCATGAATCCGTTGCGGAATGGCGTGGACGCATCTTCTTTGATGGCGCACATCAGTTGGGCTTGATAGCTGCGGGCCAGTATCAAGATCCTCTGCGTGAGGGCGCTGCTGTAATGACTGGATCAGCGGGCAAGACCTTTAGTGGGCCGCAGAGCGGTATCATCGTCTGGGATGATCCAGAGTTGACTGTACCTATCACTCATGCCATTTTTCCTATGTTGGCTGCGACCCATCAAGTCAACCGCGTGGCTGCGTTGGCCGTATCGGCTGCTGAAATGCTCGCATTTGGTGACGTTTACATGGCACAGATTGTGCGCAATGCAAAGGCACTTGGAGCGGCCCTGGATCGTCGAGGTATTCCAATGCTGGGTGCACACAAGGGTTACACTGCCACACAACAAGTTATTGCTGATGTCCGGCAGTTTGGAGGTGGATTGGAAGTTGCGCAACATTTGGAGCAAGGAAATATCATTACGAACAAAAACCTGATCCCCAGCGACCGAGCGGAAGATTGGGACCGACCGAGCGGGCTGCGCATTGGCACAATCGAGGTCACCCGCCTGGGGATGCGTGAGAAAGAGATGGAGACCATTGCGGACTTCATTGCACGCATCCTAGTCGAGAAGGTAGCGCCTGAGGATGTGGGTAAAGATGTTATCGAGTTCAGGCAAGTGTACCAGACGCTGTACTATTGCTTCGATGATGGCCTTCCTCCGAAAGGAGGGAAACAAAGAAGCCAGAGCTGATAGTTGATCTAGCTCTGGCCTTTCTAGTGCTATATCTAGCAAATTCAGGTTGTCTGGTTCTTGCTAAACTTATGCAATGGGAGGTTCTTCGCTGACAGAAGAGGTAGGAGGCTCTGAGCGGACAACCTCAATTGTGCACTGGGCGATTAGCGCGCTGATGGCGCCAACAGCAACCAGCATTGGAGCCGCGATAACGCCCACTACTCCGACGGTCAAGGGAAACTCCATGATGGTATGGCCCTCTTGCTTAATGATGATGCGGCGTACATTACCCTCGTGGAGCAACTCTTTAACCCTGGTGAGTAGCTGCTCACCCATCACCTGCAGCTCTTCCTGGTAGGATTTCTGTTCTGGGCTTGTGTTTGGGGTATCTGTTTGTGTCATGCTTGTTCTTCTCCTTTATCTTTGGTTCAATTGACGTTTCTGGCTTCCTCTGCAAGCCAAGTGCTTCACAATCTCGAGAGTCATGTGCTATGCTTTGCTTGTAGTCTGATCATTCGTGATTTCGACTACGCTTTATATACGGATGTTGTATGCAATAGGTTGGAAGAGGAGCATTATTATGGCATATTTTCTGGCGAAGACTGATCCCGCAACGTACTCAATCGACGATCTGGAGCGAGACAAGACGACGGTCTGGGATGGAGTGCGTAACCCTGCTGCGCTACTTGCTATTCGCTCTATGCGTCCCGGTGATGAAGTGCTGGTCTATCACAGCCAGAGTGAAGCTGCGATTGTTGGTCTTGCGCGTGTTGAGTCTGAGCCACGTCCTGATCCTAATGATGCAAAAAGCTGGGTGGTAAATGTGGCGTTTGTGCGAAGACTCAGCCAGCCTGTGACACTGCGCGAGATCAAAGAGAGCCACTTGTTTGATGATTGGGCTTTGGTGCGCCAGGGACGACTCTCTACAATGAGTGTTCCAGATAAGGCGGTGGCTTGGCTCAAAGAGAAGAAGGTGCTGTAGCAGTAGCGAGGAATATGAATGTATGGATAACAACGCATGGTGGTATATCGGTGGAAGCTGGGTACATCCTAGTGAGGCTACCCTGTCGATAAATGAGATTGCCGTGTTACGAGGTTACAGCGTATTTGAGTCACTTCGTACCTATGGTCGGCAGCCATTTCATCTGGATGAGCACTTGAGACGCCTCTATCGCTCTGCCGTACTGATTGATCTCGAGATTCCCTGGTCAAGCGAACAGATCGCTACTGTTGTGCGAGAAACCATTGCGCGTAACAGCTACCTGCACGCTACCATCAGGCTACTGGTTACGGGTGGCGAAAGCGAAGATGGTATGCTGCCCTCAGGTAAACCTACACTTGCTGTACTGATTACTCCATTGGGTGAGCGCGATATGCAGCGGTTTGCCAAAGGAATTAAGCTGATAACGACTAGATTGCAGCGTGTTTCGCCAGAAGCAAAGACAACGAATTATGTTGCTGCAGTGCGTGCATTAAAGGAAGCTGTACGGAGTGATGCGGCAGACGCGCTATTTGTAGATGAAGAAGGACATGTGCTGGAGGCTACACGCAGTAACTTTTTCATTTTTCGGAGCGACACGCTGGTTACACCCCGTGAAGGTATCTTGATCGGTGTTACACGCAACCTCGTCTTGGAAATGGCACAAGGTCGCTTTGCGATTGAGGAGCGACCCATCCTTCTCGATGAATTGTCGCTGGCTGATGAGGCTTTTATTACCTCCTCATCGAAGGAGATTACGCCAGTTGTGCAGATTGATACCCTGACAATTGGTAACGGCAAACCCGGTCTACGTACATATGAACTTGAGCAGCGATTTATCGAGATGGTGGAACGGGGCAATCATCAATGATTGCCCCGTGGAGAAAATCTAGCTCACAGATGTAATTGACTCTGCCTCTGCGACAGTGGCAAGTGCATCCTCAAAGATATCAAGGCCCTTGTTCAATTGCTCATCCGTGATACAGAGCGGCACCAGCACGCGCAAGACGTTGTCGTAAATGCCAGCCTTAATCAATACCAGACCCCGGTGGTGCGCTGCCGCTAGTACGTCGCTTGCTGCGTGCGCATCTGGCTCTTTAGTGGAGCGGTCCTTGACGAGTTCCATGGCGACCATGCCGCCCATTCCGCGTACATCACCTACCAAAGTATATTGTTCTTGCAGTTTCAAAAAGCGCCTGGTAACAACATGACCGATCTCGCGAGAGCGATCAGCTAGGTCCTCTTTCTCATAGAGGTCAAGCGCGGCCAGCGCTGCTGCACAGGCTACGGGATTGCCGCTGTAAGTACCGCCGAGCATTCCGGGAGGTGGTCCATCCATGATTTCAGCTCGACCGATGACGCCACTAATCGGCATACCCGCGCCCATGGACTTGGCGATAATCAAGAGATCAGGCTCTACTCCGTCGTGTTCGACTGCGAACATCTTGCCTGTACGGCAGAAACCGGACTGAATTTCATCAGCAACAAACAGGATGTTATGCTTTTCACAGAGTGTTTTAAGCGCGCGTAAAAATCCGGGAGGCGCGACCATGAAACCACCTTCACCCTGTACCGGTTCGACAATGATAGCGGCTACCTGGTCAGGTGCAATATCTGCGATGAATATGCGCTCAAGCTCTTGAATGCAAAACTCTGAAGCCTCTTGCGCTGTCATATTCATACGGTACGGATAGGGATACGATGCCCGGTAGACCTCTGGAGCGTAAGGACCAAAGCGATACTTATAGGGCTTCACTTTGGAGGTCATGGTCATAGCCAGGAGGGTACGACCGTGAAAGGCATTGTCAAAGACGATGATCGCTGGACGGCCTGTGGCCCAGCGGGCGACCTTGACGGCATTTTCGACTGCCTCAGCGCCACTATTGAAGAAAAGGGCTTTCTTCGGAAATTCGCCGGGGGTTAGTTTGACGAGCCGTTCGGCTAGCGCAATATATGGCTCGTACATCATTACGCTAAAGCAGGTATGTGTGAACCTGGATGCTTGCTCTGTGATGGCTCTGGTGACTTCTGGGCGGGTATGCCCAATATTCATAGCACCGATGCCACCAGCAAAATCAATGTATTGATTGCCATCTACATCTTCAATAATGGCCCCATCGGCCCTGGCTGCAAATACGTTCATGGTAGAACCGACACCCCGCGCTACAAACTCCTGGCGGCGTGCCAGGAGTTCACGCGATTTGGGACCTGGGATGTCAAAATACGAAATGTTGTCGGACATTGGACCCTCCTAGGCTGAGAAAACAGAGCGAACAAAGTCTAGTGCGGACTACTCAAAGCAACTATAGCACTTTAATACTATTCTATTATATTCGATAGAGGGCCAGGAAAGGCTGCTTGTTTGTGACAGATCAGCTCTAGAGCTATATTTTGCAACTGCTCATAAGGTACCCCAGGAAAATGTGGCCTTTCCTGGGGTATATAAGTAAGGGATGTAATTCTATGGTCTTGCTGCTGCCGGCAGAGTGGTTTATGCCACGCCTCCCAGCTGAGAGGGTTGCGTTTTGCCTAGTAGTCTGGCTGCCGCCTCTTTCAAGCGTGCCTCGCTGTGTACACCAAATCCGGGTAGTTTGCGAATACGCTGGTGGTGTGCTGCCCACCAGAGCTTTTCGGGTGTATCAATGCCGAGTTCTTCGTACAAACGAGCGGCAATATGAGGCCCGACGTGCTCAACTGCCATCAAAGCCCGTACAGCGGGTGGAAGCGCTTGAATGCAAAGGTCGTGATAAAAAGTCATGGTACCAGTAAGAACGAGCTCTGCAATTCGAAATTGTAAACGGTCTCCTAACCCTGGTACCGGTAATTTCTCACCTCGCGCAATGATGGCGGCGGCAGGTTCCTCCAGTTCAAGTACCCCACGGGCGGCATTGCGATAGCCCTGGATACGGTACGGGTTGCTGTTTTGAGACTCCAACAGGTTAGCAATACTTGAAAGAACCTCGGCAATCTGGCGGTTGGTCACCATGGGAGGTGTAGTCTGCTCTGGCTCGAGTCCTGGTAACGCAGGTTGCGTGGGATACTTACCGAGTTTACTGTAAGTGGGGGGCAGGATATTTATTGTTTGTGTGAGCTGCATAATACTCATGGATTTCAGCTCCTTTCCTTCATGGGTAAATCAAGTTGTATCTATTAGATATTTCTCACGACGCTCTTCCAAGATGGAAAACTGTTCATTAGTGTACAGAATACATTGAATTTACGTTCTAATTATAGCATGCTAGAGAGGGGAAGTCAAATAAATTCCAAGATTGTGTTTCCCGCTCAAATAGGGTATACTCTCGGAAGAGGCTGATGGCCTCTGAGGATCAATGGAACCAAAAAGCTAACAATATCCCAAAGGAATGGTCTCCTATGTCCCCGCGCCTCACCGACTGGAGTATTGCTCTCATCGCCGCTCTCGCCTTCACGACCGGCATTGTCAGCTTGGTGAGCGGCCTTCCGCAAGAGTGGTTCATCTTCGTGCTGCATGGAGTAGCGGGCTTCTGGCTTCTACTGCTCTTGTGGGGTAAGCTGCGACGTGTCTGGCCGAGGCTAATCCATCCCCTGCGCTGGGATCGCCGCACCGTCTATGGGTTGCTAGCGCTGCTGCTTGTTACATTGACACTTGGATCAGGCATCTGGTGGGCTGGAGGCGGCGAGTTGTATATTGCTGGGTTCAATCTGTTGAACTGGCATATTGGGCTAGGTCTCGTGCTAACGGCAGCGATCGCATTTCATATGTTCGCACGCGCGAAACGGTTACGCAAACGCGACCTTGTGGGAAGGCGGAAGGCTCTGCATTTGGGCGCATTGCTCCTTGGTAGTATAGCGCTCTGGCCAGGACAGCAGCTAGCCGAACGTGTCCTGAATCTGCCCGGCGCCAGACGGCGCTTCACTGGCTCGCGGGAGAGCGGCAGCTACACTGGAAACGCTTTTCCCACCTCAAGCTGGGTCGCCGATCAACCGCGCCCGATTGATGTGCAGGCCTGGCGGCTCTCGATTAGCGGTGCAGTTACAAAGCCCCGCGACTTCTCCTACAACGAGCTAGTTGCGGAGGGTGATGTATTGGAGGCGACGCTGGACTGTACCGGCGGGTTCTATAGTACCCAGCGTTGGCGGGGCATCCGTATCGGGCGCCTGCTCGACCAAGCCGCCTTTCATCCGGACGCCCGCTATGTGAGTTTTATTTCCGTGACGAGCTATCGCTGGAGCCTCCCACTGGAGGAAGCACGCACAGCCCTGCTGGCAACGCATATCGGTGAGGAGCCGCTCTCGCATGAGCATGGCTTTCCCCTCCGTTTAGTCGCTCCAGGTCGGCGAGGCTTTGAATGGGTCAAATGGATCACGCGCATCGAGGTGCTGGCCATGCCTGACGCCGGCCAGGTTCTCAGCATCTTCACCAGCAGCTTCACCAGCGCGGGGCGTGGTGGGTAAGAGAAAGAAAGGTTTCCATGCCAGACAAGTGTGATGTGTTAATTATCGGTGGTGGCCCGGCGGGTTTAGCTGCCGCCGAAGCTGCTGCCAAGCTGGGTTCGCGTACGGTTTTATTAGAGCGCCAGAGCGAAATTGGGTATCCAGTTCATACAAGCGGGGGAAGCTGGATCAGCGATATGAAGGCGCTTGCTATCCCCGAACACTTGTATCACCCGGTAACCAGGGTCATATTTGTTTCTCCTCATCGTGAAGTGCCCCTGTATTATAATCCAGCGGTTGCTTGCGTTCTTGATGTGCGTGGGGTCTATCAACACCTTGCGGGGCTTGCTGTTGCCGCTGGTGCTAGCTTGCGCATGCGCCATACAGCTGAACACACGATCGTGGAAAATGGGCGTGTCCAGGGCGTGACAGCAAAGAATCACCTGGGTGAGCGTATAAGTGTGCATTCGGGTGTGACGATTGATGCGAGCGGTTTTTCGCGCCATGTTGGGGTGCGTACAGAGATGGGCCAGGCATTCCATCGTTATGGCTATGGGGCGGAATATGATCTGTATGCGCCGAACTATCCCCAGGATGAGCTATTTTTAATTATGGGGAGTCAATTCGCGCCGCGAGGATATGCGTGGGCTTTTCCACGTGGTAATGGGCGTGTGCGCCTGGGGGTAGGGGTGCTGCATCCTGATTGCGATAACGATGCGCGAGACTATCTTGATAGAATAGTATATGAACTTCCCCAGTTGTCGGATAAATTCAAGGATGCAAGTCCGATTGAGTATCACACGGGCCTGTTTCCGTCTGAGGGGCCGCTTGAGCGTTTCTCACGCGATGGCTTGCTCCTGGCAGGCGATGCAGGAGGGCAAGGTTCGACATTGGTAGGTGAGGGCATTCGCTTTGCGATTTATGCAGGCCAGATGGCTGGCAGAGTTGCTGCTGAAGCAGTCAAGGCTGGTGATACCTCGTCTGCTTTTCTTGAACGCTATGACAAAAACTGGCGGGCGCGATTCGGTCGCGAAATGGATATTGCCTACATGATTAATAAGCGCATTGCCAATTATAGCGATGCACAATGGGACAATGCGTTAGATTTGATGAAGCGTCTGACACCTGTGCAGATCGCGCAGGCACTACGTGGTGACTTCAGCGCAGGATTGGTGATGGGCGTGCTGGCACGCAACCCTGGATTAGTAGCAACTGGCAGCAGAAAGTTCCTGGATCTGATGCTGGAACGCATCAACAGACCTGTAGGGAATATTTTGCTGTAGATATGTGTTGAAATATGTATCTAGAAATATCTCTAATTGGGATTTCCTCAAGAGGTTTTTGTGCAGCAGTTTCCAGTTAATTCTCCAACAGACGAGCAAACGATAAAGATGTATGTCACAACGTGGTGTGGTGATTGCCGCATCGCCAAACGATGGTTTGATGCTCACGACATACCTTATGAGTACATCAACATCGAGGAGGACGATAAAGCGGCAGAGTTTGTAGTGCGTGTGAATAGTGGTATGCGAAGCGTACCAACAATTGTCTTTCCTGATGGCTCCATTTTGGTTGAGCCAACTACTCGTGAACTTGCTTCTAAGTTTTCAGAGTAGGATTTTGAAATTGAAGGCGACTGCAACAGTCGCCTTTCTTTTTTTCGGTATGCTATGAAAGTCAGTCAAAAATTGTAGGAAGAGGGTTTGCTAATGCAAGAGCGCAAATACCTCGATCCTGCGCAACAGCCATTTGCCACTGGTGACATGGATCCGGAAGCGTTTCGCATATATAGCCATCAAGTGGTGGACTGGATTGCAGATTATCTGACACATGTCGGTGAGTATCCAGTACTCGCACAAACGATCCCAGGCGATATTCGTTATGCTTTACCGGACAAGCCGCCAGTACAGCCAGAATCTATGGAGACGATTCTTGCCGATTTTGAGCGAGTACTGCTACCCGGGATCACCCACTGGAACTCACCTGGTTTTCTTGCCTATTTCGGCATTACAGGCTCGGGTCCTGGTATCCTGGGTGAAATGCTCTCCGGCGCACTCAATATTAATGCCATGCTCTGGCGTACCTCGCCCGCAGCCACGGAACTGGAGCAGGTGACGCTCGATTGGTTGCGCCAGATGCTTGGTTTGCCACATCCCCTCTTTGGCGTTATCAACGATACAGCATCTTCTGGCACGCTCTATGCCCTGGCGGCGGCACGTGAAGCTCTACCACTGCACATTCGCCAGCAAGGGATGGCGGGCCGGGCTGACGTGCCGCGCCTGCGCTACTACGCATCACAGGAGGCGCATTCATCGGTTGATAAAGCAGGAATTGTACTGGGTGTAGGCCAGGCAGGCTTGCGTAAAATAGGTGTTGATAGCGAATTTCGCATGGATGTCGGACAATTGGAGCAAGCTATTGAGGAGGATATAGCAGAGGGCTGGCTACCTTTTGCCGTCGTTGCGACTGTTGGCACAACTTCCACCACGAGTGTGGACCCTGTGCCCCAGATTGCTGATATCTGCGAACGTTACGGCTTGTGGCTGCATGTCGATGGAGCATATGGCGGCTCCGCCGCTGTCGATCCTGCTATGCGCTGGGCTCTGGCGGGCTGCGAAAGGGCCGACACCCTGATTGTCAATCCTCACAAGTGGCTCTTTACACCTATCGATTGCAGTGTCTTCTACACACGCAAGCCAGATGTAGTGAAGGCGGCTTTCAGTCTTATCCCTGAATACCTGCGCAACTCGGAAAGTACTGGTGACGAGGTACCCAATCTAATGGATTATGGCACATCGCTCGGTCGTCGCTTCCGTTCGCTCAAGCTCTGGATGATTATGCGTTATTTTGGGCAGGAAGGATTGGCTGTCCGAATACGAGAGCATACTCGCCTGGGTCAACTCTTCGCACAGTGGGTTGATGAGTCGCCAGACTTTGAGCGCATGGCTCCTACGCCGTTCAGTACGGTCTGTTTCCGTACCCATCCACGAGAGGTGAACGATGAGGCGCAGTTGGACGCCTTAAATGAGCAGATTATGGACCATATTAATGCTAATGGTCGCTTCTTCCTGTCGCATACAAAGTTGCATGGCAAATTTACCTTACGCGTTGCGATTGGTAATCTGCGTACCATGGAGAAGGATGTAAGGGATTTGTGGGATGAATTACAGACCTATTTGAAAAACAGGCCTTAAGTCTCACCATATGAGAATACCCAGGAATGTATAAAAATAAGGAAGAGGGATACAAATGAAAATTCACCCTGGTCTACAAAATGGCCCTATTTACCTCGATTACAACGCAACTACCCCTATTGATCCAGCGGTAGTCGAATCTATGTTGCCGTATCTCTCCATACACTTTGGCAACCCATCAAGTTCTCATACCTATGGGCATGAGGCGTACCAGGCTCTAGATTCTGCAAGAACACAGGTCGCCCGCTTACTCGGTTGTACAGCTGGTGAGATTATCTTTACTGGGGGAGGTTCCGAAAGTGATAATCTGGCTATTCGCGGAATAGCTCTTGCTTCTCGCAAGAGGGGTAACCATATCATCACGCAGGTAACGGAGCACCCCGCAGTACTCAATACCTGTCGGGCACTTGAGCGGTTGCATGGGTTTCGCGTGACCTATTTACCGGTTGATGAAAGTGGGTGCGTCAGCCCTGAGGCGGTAGAGGCGGCAATCGATGAGGAGACAATGCTCATCACAGTCATGCATGCCAACAACGAGACTGGAACGCTACAACCTGTCTCGGAGGTAGCGGAGGTTGCTCGCAGGCATGGAGTTCTGGTGCATACCGATGCGGCCCAGTCTGTGGGTAAGCTTCCTACGCGGGTCGATGAGTTGGGCGTCGATTTGTTGACCGTGGCCGGGCACAAGCTGTATGCGCCTAAGGGTATCGGGGCACTTTACATCAGGCATGGCTTACAGCTTGAACCCATTATTTATGGTGGTGGCCAGGAGTCGGGACGTAGAGCAGGCACAGAGAATGTAGCCTATATCGTGGCTCTCGGCGTAGCGTGTATGTTGGCGCAGGAAGAGCTTGCCGAGAGCCAGGCACGTTTGCAATATCTGCGTGACCAGCTGCATCAGTTGCTAGAAGCGTGTTTGCCTGCCCAGATAAATCTTAATGGGCATATGAGCGAACGGTTGCCCAACACATTGAATGTTAGTGTGGAGGGTGTCCTTGGCGAGGACCTTCTCGCTCTTACCCCGGAGATTGCCGGTTCTACCGGCTCAGCTTGTCATGAAGGTAGTACTGAGCCGTCTCCTGTGTTAACGGCGATGGGCCTGTCACAAGAAAGGGCACTTGGTGCGCTGCGGCTGACACTGGGAAGATGGTCAACGAGAGAGGATGTGGAGAGAGCTACAAGACTGCTTGCGAGAAGTGTAGATTCTCTTCGCAGAAAGCGGTAAAATAGAGAGTACGGTGCGTATCACTGGTAGTCAAATGCAGGACGATTAGCCAGCATACATCACAGAGGAGCCAGATTGAAATGACCACAAGTGAATTCGGGATGCACTATGCAGCTCCAGCCGCCATTGAACATCCAGAACTTGTTGCATACCGCTCGGAATTCCCAATTTTGCAACGGAAGACATATTTGAATAGTTGTTCACTGGGCGCTCTTTCGAATCGTTCAATGCAAGGGCTGGCACAGTTCATGGAGATGTGGAACGAATGGGGAGCACATGCGTGGTATGAAATCTGGATGGGGGAGATTGCCAAAGCTCGTCAAAAATTTGCTGCGATTATTGGCGCACAACCTCAGGAAGTTGCTATTGCTCCGAGTGTCTCAGCCGCGCTCAGTTCGATTGCCACAGCTCTAGACTATAGCAAGCGCGACAATGTTGTGATGGCTGATATGGATTTCCCGACGCTGGCATATCAATGGCTGGTGAAAGAGCGCCTGGGTATCGAGTGCCGTTTTGTTGAAAGCCCGGATCGTATATATACACCTCCAGAGCTGTTTGATAGTAAAATAGATAGTAAGACAGCCCTGGTAGCTACTTCACGGGTATTTTTTACTAGTGGCTACATTCAGGATGTGCGAGCAGTAGCCGACATAGCTCATAAGCATGGAGCCTACATATTAATCGATGATTATCAAGGAACAGGTCAGATTCCCATCGATGTCGTTAAGCTGGACATAGACTTCCTTGTGACTGGCACACTGAAATGGCTGATGGGCGGTCCTGGACTGGCGTTTGTATACATCAGGGAGGAACTCATACCACACTTACAGCCTGCAATTGCAGGCTGGTTTGGGCATCGTGAACAGTTCAAGTTTAAGACGCGTGAATTTGAGTTCCGTAACGATGCAGCGAGAGTTGAGATGGGAACGCCTTCAGTGGCGGCGATTTATGCTGCAAACGGTGGACTTGATATAGTGAGAGAAATCAGCGTAGAGCGCATCTGCGAGCGAACGCGTTTTTTAACAAACGACCTGATTGCCCGTGCTCGCGAACATGAGTGGACTGTACGGGCACCACAAGAACCAGAGCGACGGAGTTCTATCGTAATGTTAGCATTTGATCATCCCGAAGAGTTGGTGGAGACACTGGTTGAGAGGGATATTATCACCGATTCCCGTCCTGGTCTGTTGCGGATCTCTCCGTATTTTTATAACACGCTTGAAGAGAATGCAATCGTAGTAGATGCAATTGCAGAAATCTTAGAAAGTAGAAAATAAATAGAAAAATTTGGAGGTGGAAGCCCATGTTGTGTCCAAACTGCCAAGCTGAATGCATAGCAGATGATGTATATTGTCGCCAATGTGGAACGGATCTGACGCTACCTTCAAAAGGCCTCGTCCCGGCACAAAGAACTCTTCCGGCCATACTACATAGTCCTCAACTGCCGCGTCTGGCGGCAGGCATAGGAGCTTTGGCCTTTGGTTTCGGTTTAGAGTTGCTGCGCCGCAATTTGTTGGCCCGCTTGGGTCGTGCACCACATTCAGCTACAAGCTATCTGCCGGCATCGACATTTGACACACTACGAGATATATTCTCGCCACAAGGCGACAAACCTGTGAAATTGCCTAAAGGTTACGAAATTGAGGAAACAACCTTCTATTTTAGACGGGTGATACGCCGGGAAGCTTAAAGTGGGAGAGCAAAAAGTATGGCTCTGTTACTCCGTGAAGGGGATGTGATAAAGCTTTTAGAGATGCCGAGCGCCATCATGGTACTCGAACAGGCCTTTGGTGCACTGGCACAAGGAAACGCGATAAATCATCCTCGAACCCGCATTGTGCAGGAAAATGGCGTGATGCATCTACTGGCTGCTGCCGTGCCAACGCTGGGTGTAATGGGTTTCAAGACGTATACTGCCTTTCGATCAGGAATGCGTTTTGCTGTTCTGCTCTTTAGCGCCCAGGATGGGCACCTGCTCTCTATAATTGAGGCTGATTGGCTTGGGCGTATGCGTACTGGTGCAGCGAGTGGGCTTGCTACCAAGTACCTGGCACGTCCTGGTGCATCGGTGGTTGGTCTCATTGGGGCGGGTAAACAGGCAGTTACACAGCTAATGGGTGTGTTTGCTGTACGGCCGGTGAGGATTGTCTATGTCTATAGTCGCCGCCTGCAAGAATGCGAGACGTTCTGTAATGAAATGGCGCGCAGACTTCCTATCGAGGTGAGACCCGTTGCAAGCCCACGACAGGCTGTGGAAGATGCGGACATTGTGATTACAGCTACTTATTCGCCGGAACCAGTTCTACCTGGCGACTGGTTAAAGGCTGGCTGTCATATTAATGCTATTGGCTCTAACTGGGCAAACCGTCGTGAACTTGATCATGCGACATTGAAGCGGAGCGACTTGATTGTGACCGATTCAAAGGAGCAAGCGCGTGCGGAAGCCGGTGATTTTATTATTCCCGCTAATGAGCAGGTATTTGATTGGGATAGAGTGTATGACCTGACAGATGTGATGACTGGTCATGGCCCACGGCGAGACTCACCCGGTAAGATCACGCTATACAAAGGTGTAGGTATTGCGCTCGAAGATGTCGCAACGGCCGCCCATGTCTTGACACTGGCTCGAGAGCGGGGCATTGGGGAAGAGATAAATTTGCTTGGTTAGGATACAATGGAAAAACCAGCGAACAAAGAAATAAGGATGTTCCCGAGCACGGGGACAAGCCCCGCCCTTACCATACATGTGCAATCTGGACATTACATTTATCGCCCTGGGCTTCCCTATCCTGTTCTTTCCCGTCTTTCGCTGGTATTGTTGTCTTTACTGGTTTGCCTGGCGGCGTGTGCGCCAGGTACTGGCATCTTTGCCGGGGGTAGCTGGCAGCCAGGCGGGTTACAAAAGCAACACATCCGCATGCTAGCAGTGGATCCGAATAATCCTCAGAATATTTACGCAGGTGATGCGCAGAATGGGGTTTTTGCCAGCACTGATGCAGGAATGCACTGGAACCAACGCAGTACAGGTTTACCTTTGCCGGCTCCCATCCATGCCCTTGCTTTTGATGGTCCAGGGAAAAAGCTCTATGCTGCGACTGGTGCGCACGTTTATGCCAGCGCAGATGCTGCACAACACTGGTCCGCTATCACTGACCTCCCGGCCGACAACTATACCGCGCTGGCTTTTGATTTAAAAGCCCCTCACACTATCTACACGGCAGCAGAGCATCACAGGGTACTTGTGAGCACAAATGATGGCTCTTCCTGGTCTGCCGCCAGTGGAGGATTACCTGCGGGGATTATGATATATGGATTAGCTTTTGATGCGGATCAACATCAGCTATGGGCGGCCACGAATTTGGGCATCTATCGTTCGGACAATGAAGGGATCACCTGGCAGTCATTGAATGATGGGTTACCTGCTGCTGCCGTTGTTTACAGTGTCCTGCCTGCTTCTATAAATGGAGGGACACAAGGGCTGCTCTTCGCCGGTACGAATCAGGGCTTGTTCCGTTCGCAAGATAGCGGAGCCCACTGGTCAAGAAGCCAAGAGATTCTTTCAGGAACGAATGTGTACGCCATTCTCATTGACTATCATCAAGCGTCGACAGTCTACGTTGCTTTCAGCTTAGGCGTGCTGCGCAGTGATGATAATGGACAAAACTGGGAAGGTGTTGCAAGCGGATTACCAAGGGGCCAGCCTGTATACGCTCTTGAAATGGGATCTAACGGTTATAACCAGCTCTATGCTGCTGATAACGATGTCTACCTCTACCCAGGGAACCGCAGTTTCTTCGATCCTTCACAGCTTATCCCGTTCTTGCTGATCATTTTTGGCTTCTTTGCGCTCTATCGACTAACAGCACAGGGACGCAAGCGTTCACGGGAGACTTTTAGACACAAGCAGGTAGACGAAACAGAAAAATCCCGGGAGTAGGGATGACTCCAACAGTCGCCAGCACGCAGTCCCCTATTTGTGCAACTGGTTAGTGGTGCGTGCCGATATAGGCTACAAGGAGATAGAGAGCCAGAAGCAAGATACAGATCAACAGAAAGGAACCGTAACAGGTAAGTGCCCAGGCGCGCCGGTTATTCAAGGCCTGGCGCAACTGCTCAGACATATCGGGTGGATCAAGTTGTATATCTGGGCAGAGTTCGATGAGGTGGGGCAACATTGCGCGAAAATCTCGTGCATTAGACATGCCCTCGGCCAGTATAACAGTCGTGTCGTCTTCCAGGTCAGCTAATAAGACCAACTTGGCAGGATTGGGATCGCCTGGCATTAAGATCAGTCGCTTAATGGCCTGAAGCTGCAGACGTATTTCTTGATCCTCTTCCTGTCCTGTCACAACCAGTTCATCGGTGTATAGCCGTATCTCTTTTCCCATCCCGAAGCGTACAGTACTTACGAGATATTGTTTAGTAGGGTCGTTTTCACTCATGCGCAATCTCAATATGTAAGTAGTATAGTGTTGTGCACGCTACAGATTGTACAGCAAACTTGGCCCTGCGTCGAGGGAGGGATGTGAGGAAATGGTGACTTGACATGTCATATAACTAAACCTTACAATTCGGAAGTAACGTGACAAATAGCAAACAGGGAGAGTTGTGTATTTTTATGGCTCGGATAGGCCTGCTGGAAGATAATTCCCGTATTGCCAAGCTCTGTGTTACTATGTTGAACCTTGCAGGGCATGAGGTCACGCTCTATGAGCGTGCTCGCGAATGTCTGAATGCCTTATTTACGGCAGCGACAGCAACTAATGCAACGCAGCTATTGCAGGAATCTTTTAAGACGTCCAGGCCTAGCTTACCCGTGGAAGTGCTCATTCTTGATCTCCACTTGACTGATATGAATGGTTTCGAGGTATTGCATTATCTACAAGCTCATCCCAGTACGCGATCTCTACCTCTTATCTTTTGTACCGCCGCCTCTGACTCGGAAGTGCAACAGGCCCTAAGTATTGCTCCCCATGCTTGCGTGGTATGGAAACCATTTAAATTGCAGGCTCTCACTTCAGCAATATCCCAGGCTTTGCAGTCTTCGTAGGGGGATATTTCACTTTCTAAACGCTAGTACTATCCAGTACTACCGACTTCCAGTCTCACTTAAAAGCGGCACAACCGTTGCGGCAGCGCTAGCAATGTCCTCACTTTCTTCCTGGTTCATCTAGCCTGCCCTTTTCTGAGGGTCTATCCAACGCTTAAAAAAGTTACTCATCCTGTCAGCCTTTTTGTATAAATGCTCACCACAACTGATAGAGTCCGAGGAAACTATACCATATGCAGCGTTGGGCGGCAATCGAACTGGAACCAATAGGTCAATGGACATCGTCAAATGCAGCTCAATGTGATAGAATATATATCAAATTTATTGAGTCGTAGCCTCGCAAGCACGTCATACCGGATGGGTTCCATTAGAAGGTACCATGCTATAAATGAGTACAAATGAACAAGATGCGCAGGCGTTAGACGCCTATTCGAGAGCAGTTACGGGTGCAGCAGAAAGTGTTGGCCCTGCTGTAGTACGCATTGATATAGAACGTGAAGGTGGTTTCTTTGCCAGGTCTCCGTTTGGAGGCGGTGTAGGCTCCGGCTTCATTTTTGCCTCAGATGGTCAAATACTTACCAATGCCCATGTTGTCGCTCACGCCAGACGTATCCGTGTGACGCTAGCGGATGGGCGGACCTTTGATGCTGGTCTGGTTGGTAGCGATAACGAAGTCGATGTAGCCATCCTGCGCATTGGCGCAGATCGCTTGCCAGTGGCCGAACTGGGACGCACTCCTTTGAAGGTCGGTCAACTGGTGATTGCCGTCGGTAATCCCTATGGCCTGAACTGGACGGTTACAGCTGGGGTTGTCAGTGCCCTCGGTCGCACATTGGAGGCACCAGGAGTGCACAAGATGACCAATCTCATTCAGACAGATACGCCCATCAACCCTGGAAACTCTGGTGGCCCGCTGGTAGATAGTCTTGGGCGGGTGGTTGGCATCACAACAGCTATGATGCCCCTGGCGCAAGGGCTCGGATTCTCTATTCCACTGGATACGGTAAAATCGGCGATTGCGCGTATAAACAAGAGACGCGAGGCGACTTCCGGGGGTGTTTCAATGGGCGTTGGTGGAATGCGCGTCCGGCTCGATGCACAATTACGAAAGGCTCTCAATTTGGCACAGCAGTATGGTATGGAACTTCTGGAGATTCGCCCCAATGGACCTGCGGACCGTGCTGAACTTAAGCGGCTAGATGTGATTATCGCGGCTGCCAACGAGACTGTGACGGAGCCACGAGATTTGCAGCGTATTGTACGACACTATCGGACAGGTGGGAAAGTGGCAGTCAGTTTCTTGAGAGGAGGCAAGCAGCGTAAAGTAACAGTGGTGCTATAGCTTTATGCAAATTCAGCATTGGTGCCTGTTCTTCTCAAGTGCACCAGGTGTCTGAATTTTAGATTCCCAAATGTGATGCGTCCCATATCAGTAGAGAGATGAATCACATATATGGGCCTGATGTCCCAAAGGGGAAAAAGCTATGGAACCAATCAAAATTCTGCTCGCGCTGACATTTATGGGCGGAATTACAGGTCTTATCATACTAGGTATGAGGAGAAGTCTTTACTTCTATTCGCGAGGTGTGATTGGACTAAGCGGTTCCGCACGTATAAATGATCTGCCCGCCATGGTTGCAAGATCAGTCTCTGTTGAAGGAGTAACAAGTACCAGGCAGTCTGATAATCTTAGATTGTCAGCCGATCCAAGTTCTCGATATGCACGGGGAGGCTTGATGGTCATGGCAATATTCTTGCTGCTGAGTGTCTTTGCGGTAATTTCACTCTTGATTACCGTGGTGCATTGATGAGAAGCTAAGGGTCCTGACACCAGGAGTGTTGACTGATAGACCTGACCGAAATATGCAGAAGTTTTCGAGCAGGTCGATTAATTTTTTGGCGAGGAATGAAGAAGATTAGCTTTGGCATTCTCACTCTGCGCTCCCTGACTGCCTCTAAGACTTTTCGACTCATCAATAGCTGCCACCTAACTTTCGGTGATCCCAAGAGACTATCTCTACAGGTTTAACAAAGACGATCACTCGTTTAGCTGCTTGGGCTTCGACCATCCGGCGTGTATGAACATTCAAGGAGCCATAGTAACGTTCCACGATGACCTCGCCTATCTGCTGGATGATTTCGCGGTCATCGCTGATAATTGCCCGTCCCTTAATCTGGACCCCCCGTAGTTCATCATAGCGTTCACCTGTCTCTACAAGACAGGTAAGCCTGTCGTCTCGCCGCAGGTTGACAGCCTTTTGCGACTTAGCATATGTCCAAAAGGTTATCTGGTCATTTATCAACACATACCACAGAGCTATCAAGTGCGGCCACCCGTCGTGGTCAATGGTAGCCACTTGAAGTATGCGTTGCTCTTCAAGAAATGCACGTATTTCTTCGTCGTTCATACGGATCAGGTCTCGACGATTCATTTATTCCCCCAGTCATCACTTTCCTAAATATTTAGTGTATGTTGGCAATAAACCGCCCTATCTCAGCCAGTGCAGCCATGGCCCGGCATGTGATCTCGATAGACTCATAATATGGCACACCTTCTTCCCGCAAAATATGTAGGGCAGGGATGCTATGCCTGGCGTAAATACTTTGCACAAGCACGGGTTTTTGATATTGTCTCACAAGTCTGCCAAGTTCATGGGCAGCGGCCTCTTCTCTTGGGCCAAATTCTTCAGAGAGGAGCCATCGATAGCCGCCAAACAGCCCGGTGATAATTACACCATCAATTGCGGAGTCTTTGAGGCAGGCCTCTGTAAGCCAGGCGAATGAGAAAGGATCTTCATCGGCTGCACCTGCCAGATCGATGGGGTTTGTAGAAGTTGCACGGGCTGGCATGAGTTTACGCAGGCTCTGCTGTGTTTCTGTACACAGGATTGGAATTTCCAATCCGGCGCGTAGAGCGGCATCACCAGTAGCGACAACACTGCCACCACCGTCACCGATGATGGCGATGCGCTGCCCGCCGCCAGGAGTGGGTGGTTGCGTTGCAAGCGCCTGGGCTACGGGAAAGAGTTCGTCTGAACGCAAAACGCGTACTATGCCGCTACCGATAAGACTGGTATCGTGATCAGGACGTATAGTTGAGATCGTTCCCGTATGCGCCAGCGCTGCACGTACACCTACCTCCGTAGCCCCGCTTAACAAGATAACCACAGGTTTATAACGACCTCGTTCGCGCATACTTTGAGTAACCTGACGCAGCGTTTGCTCTTGAAGCGCTTCAACATAACCGGCAATCACGCTCGTTTCAGGATCATCCGCCAGGTACTGTATGCATTCACAAAAAGTGACATCGATGACGTTACCCAGGCTTAAAAATGTGGTGAAGCCAAGTCCATCGAGATGAGCCTGAGAATAAAAATACATACCAAGATTGCCGCTTTGAGATACAAGGCCAACTGGTCCTGCGGGTAGCGGGAAAGCCATGCCCAATGCATTGAGTTGAGAACGGCGGACATAGAGTCCCATACAGTTGCTGCCGATGACGCGAATTCCGTGTTCGTTGCAGAGTGCACCTAGCTGCTGCTCTAGTGCGCGTCCCTCTGGCCCCGTTTCACTGAATCCAGCGGTAATGATCACAATCCCCTTGACACCATGAGCAATACAGTCTTCGACTGATCGAGGCACCTGGCTGAACGAGGTGGCAATAATTGCCAGATCGACACGAGTGGGGACATCGCGCAGGCTGGCATAGGTAGCGCGACCAAGCACATCGGGAATGGATGGGTTGATGAGATAGATATCGCCCGGGAAGCCTCCTGCAATCAGTTGTTTAGCTGCAACATGTCCCCATTTGTGCGGTGCTCGTGACGCGCCTAAGATGGCCACAGAACTAGGGCGCAGGACATCCTCGAGCGTATAGAGGACACTGCTCATTCAGTATCCTCGTCATCGTCAGATGGTTGTTGATTATTCTCTCGTTCCTTCCGCAGTAACTCTTCAACGCTGCGAATCAAGGAATCTGCGCTTGGGAGAGGACCTGTGCCTACTGGCCTATCGGGATTAATTAACAAGTCATTTTCGTCATCCTCGTCGTCGTCCTCTTCCAGAAGATTAGCGGCCTGCTCTTCCAATTTACGTACATACGCACTTGCCTCCGGATCTCGAGCAACCAGCCTCGTGATTTGCTCTTCGAAGTGTAGTGCATCGGACTGGATATCGCTCAAATCAAGATCAAAGGAAAGGAAGGTGTTCAAGTAAGTAAGAAGGGCCGCAGTAACCTTGATATTCGGTGTGGCGGCCAGGTAATGAGGCGCCGCAGCCCATAGGCTTGAAACGGGAATGTTGGCGTTGCGGAACGTATCATGCAAGACGCCGACCATACCGGTTGGGCCCTCGTAACGCGAACTATGAACATCGATCTCAAGCAGGCGTTCCAACATCTCGGGGTTGGATGAGAAGCCGGAAACAGGTACTTCCATGGAGTGCGGTATGTTGGCAAGAAATGCACCAAGCAGCATGACCTCGGTGACATTGAAGCGTTTGCAAACTTCTAGAAAAGTAGATGTAAAAGTCTTCCATTTGAGCTGTGGTTCAATACCGAGATACAGGATGATATCACGGTCTCCATTCGAAGCAACGTACGCCAGAAACTGATTGGAGGGCCAACTGATGATGCGCTGTACGCCTTTGCTGGCATGAACCATGGGCCGTGTTTCGGTAAAATCGTAGAATTCCTCAGGCTCGATTTCCGCAAATTTGACAGGTTTCCAGCGATCGATGAGAAATTTAATCGCTGTTGTTGCGGCATCGGCGGCGTCGTTCCACCCAGCGAATGCAGCTACGACCACCGGATTTCGCAACTCTGGTTCATTAAGATATTGTACGAAAGCCATTGTATCTCCTCTACCTCTGCCTGAGCATGCAATGGAACGGAATATATTGACCTGTTTATGGCTAATTCTATTGTATCATGCATGGAAAGAGGGAAAGAAGATATGGCAGAAGAGGATTCCAATGTTCGTTGGGAGAACGTAGGTGAAAGGAAGTCTCTATGATTAGGATATTTCCTATAGTCATTTACTACGCGTGCTATTGACCGTATTCGCCTTGACACCTATACTAGGTTTAACATGGAACTAACTGCTTCAGATTTCATTTATCAAGATCATTATCTGCTGATTGTGAACAAGCCTGCGGGTATCGTCATTCATCCGACGTATAAACACGCAGATGGGACAATGTGGGATGCAATTCTGGCGTATCTTGCCCGGCAAGGAGGTGATGATTGGCAACCACCAAACCTCGCTGATGATGCGAAGTGGGCGAGGGCGCCTGAACAGGTACGGGCAATGTTGCGTGAAAGGCGTATGGAGCGGATATGGAAAGAAGATGGCTTACTACCCCGCCCGTGTTTGCTGCACCGCCTGGATAAAGACACGTCGGGGGTTATAGCGTTGGCGCGTACTGAACGCTCGCGACGTTACCTGATTCGCCAGTTTCATGACCATACTATGATTAAACATTATCTGGCCGTGGTACAAAGGGGAGCGCCTGATTGGGCAAGACCTCACGCACCTTTCAAGATAATAAGAGGACAAGATCAAATAGATACAGAGCAATTTAGCTCCTCCTTTAATTCATCGTCGCCTGGCGAGAATGAATTTGTGCTAGATGGTCCATTACAGCGTGATCCCTGTGAACGCCGCCGCTGTATTGTTGGGCCAGAGGGACAGCAAGCTATGACTATTGTGAGAACACTGGTGGCGGAGGGCGAGTTTACACTGCTGGAGGCGCAGCCAGTAACTGGGCGCACCCACCAGATACGCGCTCACTTGGCAGCGTTGGGACATGCAATTGTTGGAGATGCGGTCTATGCACTCCCCGCGGGGGCAGGAAGACCAGAGGCGGCTGTCGGACGGCAGTTTCTACATGCCTATAGCCTTGGATTGAGGCGCTATCCCGATAATGCGTTGTGTACGTTCGTTGCACCACTGGCGAATGATCTGGCGCTCTGGCTGGATCGCTATTTTCCTCTAGGACTGGAAGTTTTACATGCAAGAACGACAATATCTGCCTGATACTGGTCCCTATGCGCACCTGAGCGAGGAAGAGAAGAAGAAACGCCTGGATGCGATGGTGCGCATCTGGCAGAGTGACAGTGAACGGCGCATTGAACGTGAGGGCTACCGCGCATTTATTACGGCTGCAGGGCTTGATGAATATCGTTACTCCGTGTGGATGCGTTTTCCTGAATGGGAACGGTCTGCCGTGGTGGGACAGGTTGTGACGCTAAGGCGTTCAGAGAGTGGAGCTCCGGAAGACCCTGCGCTGTTTAGTGTCTGGAGACGTGATTCGCTGTTGAAGATGATGCCGGATTGGAAAGTGCGGCTGCCCAACGAGAATGTGTTTACTATCATGGTTCGGATTACGCCAGGAGGGTTAGGCGAGGGAGTGAAATGGGCAACAGTAATGGCCAAAGAGATGATCCCGCGCTACAAGCCTGGATGGCCCACCCAGCAAGAGTGGGTAGCTTGGACCCGCTCGTTTGACTGGTTGTCTCTTGCGGTCCCGTTCATACGGGCGATGCTTGACTTGTAAAAGGCAATCATTCTATTCCTTTCTTTGCCCAATCACTCAAAAGCGCTTTTGCTGCATTATGACCAGGAGCACCCATGACACCTCCTCCTGGATGGACCCCTGAACCACAGAGGTACAACCCCTCAATGGGAGTGCGGTAATGTGCACACTCTGGAGTTGGACGCATTGAAAAGAGCTGGTCGGGTGTAATCTCGCCATGGAAAATGTTTCCATTTGGCATCCCATAGCGCTGTTCAATGTCTACTGGGCTGAGTACCTGGCGATGAACAATGGCATCAGCAAAGTTGGGCGCGAACTCGCTCAGAGTTGCAATGATGCGATTTGCCATCTCGTTCTTGACTTCTCCTGACCACTCGCGGCCCTTGAGATGATAAGGGGCATACTGGCAGAACATCGAGATGGTGTGATAGCCAACGGGAGCAACCGATGGATCAGTGGCGGATTGCATATATGCCTCGATATACGGCTTTTGTGAGAGCTGGCCTCGTGCTGCATCTTCGTATGCCTCTTGCACCCAATCGGGCGTTGGAGTGATGTCAAGCGATCCGGCATGTTGCAATCCGGGTGCTGTACCGGGAAGACACTTGAAACTCGGCAGCTCTTTCAGCGCAATGTTGAGTTTAATCACGGCGCTTTCTGTCTTGAAGCGTGAGATACGCTTGAGAAAGTCTTTATTGAGGTTCGCTTCAGCACAGAATTGCAAGAAAGTACGCTTAGGGTCGGCATTTGAAAGCACGGCAGAGGCTCGTAACTCTTCTCCGTTTTCCAGGCAGACGCCTTCTGCGCGGCCGTTGTGAGCGAGGATTTTAGCGACAGGAGCGTTAGTACGGATGACCGTACCATGCGCCTCGGCTGAGGCAGCCATGGCAAAGCTAATACGACCCATACCACCCCGAACATAGCCCCACAAGCCATGTTCGCCGCTGACCTCACCGAACATATGATGCCACATAACGTAGACAGAGCCGGGGGTCTTTGGGCCGATGAAAGAGCCGATTACACCCTGGCCTGCGAAGGCTGCTCGGAGGTAGTCAGACTCAAAGTAGTCTGCCAGCATATCATAGAGGTTGCCGAACATCAGGTAGCGATAAATCTCCTCATCCTCGCCACGAAAGCGTGCTGCAAGATCGGCTACTGATGGTGGTTCTTCCAGTAAAATAGGGTTGAGGATCTGTGAAGCGCGATCAAAGAATTGTAGGAATTTGGGATAAGCTTCTGCGTCGTGAGGTGAGAGCCGGCGAATGCCATCAACAGTTTTCTCTGTGCTGGAACGGAAGAATAAATAGTTGCCGTCCAGGTAAGGAACAAACATCTGCGGATCCTTCACATAGGCCTGAAAGCCGTAGCGATGTAGTTCCAGGTCACGAATGATCTCAGGCCGCAACAGACTGACGACATAGGCACATGGCGACATGGTGAATCCTGGAAATGGCTCTTCAAGTGTACATGCGCCTCCCACTCGATCTCGTTGCTCAAGTACGACGACTTTTTTGCCTGCACGGGCAAGGTAGCCTGCCGCAACGAGGCCATTGTGTCCCGCTCCAATAATGATTGCGTCAATGCGCTCGGTTTTATTTGCCATGCTGGTAGTCCTTTCGGGAAATGGCACTTTGGGGTCGATTGCCTAAGTCAAGTATAGCATAGTGCGGAGGTTACAATTACAAATGATCTCATTTAGAGAGGTGCTGATGGTTCCTTGTAGAGCTTATAAAAGGTAGTACAGTATAGAGGCAAAATAATGCAAAACGCCCAGTAAGTGTTCGTTGATTGCAGAAAGAAAGGGAGAGGTCAATCTTATGACCTTCTCCCTAAACCGCTTTTAGAATTTTCCAATCTTAGGGTCTTCCAGCTTCAACTGGTATATGTTGGGATTGAGCTTGGCCGCGGCTAACGTTGATCCTTTTCGCACGGCTCGTCTCACTAACCGGAGCTACAATAGTAAGAACACCATTGTCGTAGCTGGCCTGGATATTGTTGACATCAATGGTCTTAGGAAAGGTGACGGTACGTTGAAACGAGCCACTACTGATTTCTCGCCTTAACCAGTTATGTTGCTGCCCTTGTTGCTGGTTCTGCCACTCCTCTGGAGTCTGATGATGAGTGTGATAGTTGTAGTGCCCCTTGATAGTCAGGGTATTCTGCTCCACCGTCAGATCAATATCTTCTGGCTTCACTCCCGGTAGCAAGACGTCCACCTCATAGCTATTATCCGTCTCGCAAACATCCATAGGAGCTATCGTAGACTGTGTACCCATCCAGGTAGGATAGACAAAACTCTGTGCGAAGAGCTGATCCATCGCATTGCGTAGACTCTGTGCTTCCTGGAAAGGATCGTATCGAGTAATTGACGCCATAATGATATACCTCCTTTTTTCTTGTGGATTACTTTTGTTCGTTCGTCATTCTTGTGATTTGCTATCACTTGTTATTTGTTAGAGGAGTGTAAGGGAACTTTGATTGGTTGTATTTCTCCCTTCCCACCAAATATATTATAATTGATCTTACAAGATTTGTCAAGATATACGAACTATTATTAATAGATGAATTTAACTATTTAGATGAGATAAACCGCTTGTTGAAATAAAATTTTGTAGGGTTACGAAGTGGTATCATGATGCATCAAGCTTCTTTGCCAGCAGCGAGTGTAGCCATATGTTATACTGATAACGCAATATATCAGTATCTCTTCCAAATCGAGGTAAGTCTTTATGCAGATCAGGCCTTATGGTGACACCGCAAACGATGGTGTCGTCCAGATTTCTTTCACGTTTCCATTGCCATTAGATGCTCGCGCACATGAGGTAGCTAGACGCTATGCAATGTTAATGGGTATCAGCAATCCGCTAGTAGCACACGCGGAAAGTATGGATAAAGCGTTTTCGTTCTTTGTTATCTATGGTTCCTGTTCGCATACAATTGATCCAGAGCAGATTCTGGTGGACCAACTTGCTCACGAAGAGCTAGATTTCTATGAAATCAACGAACTGATCGAGAAACGTCTTGGCCGCCACGTGACTGTGGTTGGCGCTGCTATCGAGAGTGATGCGCACACTGTGGGCATAGATGCAATATTCAACGCCAAGGGATTTGCTGGAGATTATGGCCTGGAACGTTTTCCGGCTTTTCGCGCATTGAATCTTGGAGCGCAAGTTTCCTGTGAGGCATTGCTAAGACAGGCCGCAGAGGAGCAGGCGGAGGCTATTCTTGTTTCGCAGGTAGTGACGCAGAAGAGTGTGCATATCCACAACCTGACCAGATTGATTGACTTGGCTGAGGCCGAGGGCGTGCGAGGTCGCTACCTCTTTATCGTCGGTGGGCCACGTATTTCCCATGCCTTTGCTAAGGAGTTGGGTTATGATGCTGGCTTTGGCCCTGGTTCTACTGCTACCTCTGTCGCAAGCTATATCGCGCAAGAACTGGTGGCGCGGATGGAGTAACTTCTCGCAGATCACATGATAGTTGTCATACTTACATTTTCTTCTCCCTTTCTAAAAGATCATAGTTCACTGTTGAATCATTAACATAGCTGGATAGTCTTCTTAGTGGTTAGAAACGTGTAAAATAGTAATGAGCGGGACTATTCCGCATCAAAATGGCGAAAGGAGTACTATCATGCTAGACAGCGAGGAGCCTTCTAAAGTTGTTGAGGGACCTGAGGTATCCCCCGAATCTGTAAAGGAGAAACTTGTAGAGCACCCCGAAGTTCTGGAGGTAGCTGAGGAGCGAAAGAAGAGAAAATTTACCTGGAGTGGTCTTGTATTGATGGGGATTGGCTTACTGGTAATTGCTCTGGGTCTTCTGCTCAATAGTGGCGTTTATTCGATTGAAAGCCTGATTGTGGGGATTGGGGTGATAGTAGTACTAATAGGGATTCTCCGGATTTTGATCGGCTTAATCAACCCGATCGTTCCTGAACAGTTGCGATGAACCGATAAGCGCCAACGCCACCTTCACTGGTGGTATAAGCTTGAAGGTTACTTGGTTAGCTTTCTCCGAGCCTACCTGATCTTAATACTGTTAGGCTCCTCAGGAGCTATATCATGTATATACCTTGCGTTTCCAGGCGAGTAGTTCTGTAGTTGAGGTTAGCGAGATTTTAGTGCCGCTCAAGATGTTACTGTATGCGCTCTGAGATGGAGGTGTTACTAAATCCTCGACTAATTGCTGTATTGTCACAAAATGAAAGCCGCGATTCTTTAGGGCCGTAATGATGATGGGCAGGGCCGCTACCGTTTGTGCGCGATTTCCGCCACCATCATGTATGAGTATTATGGCGCCATCACGCGCTAAACGCAGAATCTTACTGACGATTAAACCGACTCCCGGCAATTTCCAGTCTTCCCCTGTATCATCCCATAAAACGGTAGTTTCGCCAGCATAATGGGCTTGCGCTAAGACAGTACGATTCATAGCTCCATAAGGGGGACGAAAAAAGGTTGGTCTTACACCAATCGCAGCTTTAATAGCGTTGGAGGCAGAGGTGATTTGTGACAGCATAGCCGGGGCAGAGAGCAAGGTCAGTTGTGGATGGGACCAACTGTGGTTCGCTATGATATTACCCTGCTTGTACTCCTGGCGGACAATATTTGGATAGTCTTCAACCAGGTATCCAACATCGAAAAAAGTGGCTTTTACTTCATATCGTTGGAGAATAGCAAGAATTTGCGGAGTGTAATAAGGATTGGGACCATCATCGAAGGTAAGAGCGATTTCTGGCAGATGAGTATTGCCATTAAAAAGGGGGTAAGCTAATAATGGAACATGCGTAGGGGGCCTGCTAGGAGAAAGGGAGGGTTTTCGGACCAGTATAGGCTTCTGGGTTGGTACAACAGCATGTTTGGTGATAAAAGTTTTTGTGGTCAGATGGGAGGAGGTCTTGTGCCAGAACGCAGAAGTGGCGAGTGTTATCGAGCCAAGCATCGCAAGAATGACGCTCAGCACTATAACAATCATGATCCGCTTGTTGCCTGCCTGGAATAGATGCCGATGAGCTACTGAAATGGGAAAGTTAAAAGTACCCATAGTATGGATATCTATCTCCACTCGCGAATCTATGCTCAACAAGAATAAACGGCACAAACAAGAACCCTAGTTTATCTGCCTTAGAGGCAGGAAACGTGTTAAAATGATGGAACTGATCTAATGAATGAGTATAGTATACTACAGGTGTAACTAAAATGATGGGTATTTTCGTTCAGACATAGGAAATAAATTTAATGTGGATGAGGTGAAGGTTGATTGAGGAAGAAGTAACCTCAAAGATTGTGTACGTTACTGCACTAGCTTTCTGACGTTCTTTTTTGGGAGGGAATTCGACATCGTTTGTTGTGTCACATGTAACTTCCACTTTCTGTTCTATTGACCAGGAGCTTCTTGAATGCAGACCGGGCATTTGATGCGGCAATGCTCATTAGCAATCATGCCGCAACAATGGAGCACTCGACACCTGTACGTCTCACCTGACTATATAGCGGTAGCAAGGCCGCAGCATTGGCGAGACGCAAGGAGAAGGCGCCCCGTCAAGCTAATTCATGCGTGTTTAATGGTCATGATATGTTGCATGCTGCTCTTTCTCTCCAGTTGCTCAAACCCGTTGAGTGGGAATGTCTCGTCCGGTGCCCAGCAAACCACTCCAACACTTCCTAAAGCAACGCCGGCTCTTTCACCAATAGCCCGGATGGATGGTGAGGCAGAGAGTCCTTTAAAGGCCCAACTGGCTAAAGTGCGACAGATTATGGCAGGTATGACACTTGATCAGAAATTGGGCCAGCTGATCATAGTTGAGTATCTTGGCAACAATTATACAGGGACAGGGCTCCAGTACATGATTGCGAATCAATTTGTTGGCGGATTCCTGTACCAGGAAAGCAATCATAACTTTGACCCGCCCTATGATGTTATTAGCAATGTCGCTGATTTTTCGCGCGAAGCGATGAGAGATGCGAAAATTCCTCTGCTGATTGGCACAGACCAGGAAGGTGGCCTGGTAAACAGATTGTACGTATTTCATGGATATCTGCCTTCTGCAGCCGAAATGGTGGCTACGGGTAATCCGCGCACAGCTTATAATCAGGGCGCTATGGCTGCTAAATGGATGCTGCAGCTCGGTATTAATGCAGATCTTGCCCCTGTTGTCGATGTGCATACTGTCGATCCTCCTGTCTTAGCGACGCGCATGTTCGGGCGTGATCCTAACACGGTTGCTACATATGCCGGGGCGTACCTGGATGGGTTACAGCAGAATAACGTTGCGGGCTGTCTAAAGCATTATCCTGGGCTTGGTGCGATAACTTCCGATCCACATACAGGATTACCTGCTGTCAATAGAAGCCTTGCCGGTTTAGAGAATATTGATCTCGCTCCTTATAAATTAATGATTCAGAAAAATCATCCAGCTATGATCATGTCTACCGATGTTCTGGTACCAGCGATTGACCCCAGTTGGCCTGCTGAACTCTCTCAAAAAACCATCAATGATCTCCTCCGTAATCAGTTAGGCTACAATGGAGTAGTGATCACTGATGGACTCTATATGGAAGGTATTAGCGAGAGATGGACGTTGAGTCAGGCTGCTGTGCTCTCGATTATTGCTGGCGATGATTTAATTGAAGGGCCCTATACTCCCAGTCTGGTGGCAACAGTGGTTGCTGCTTTCAAGCAGGCCATCCAGCAAGGCAAGTTGACAATTGCCCGCATCGATCAATCGGTGGAACGAATCTTGCTCATGAAAGTTCAGTACGGAATTATCCGCCAATAGACATAATTGGCCATAGTGTAGGAGGCAGTGTTTACTGCTTCGTATCTTCGACTGAGCTCCAGGCAAGCTATTGACCCTCGTTTCATCCAGCCGCCGTTGATTTCGTAGCGCCAGCTTCTCCTTTGATCAGGTCAGCAGCTTTTTCCGCAATCATGATAGTCGGGGCGGTGGAACTTCACTAGCATTACACGGCCTCAGGTGTTATCATACCACAAGGTAAGAGGTACTTTTTAACCAGGAGATAAGATATGAAGCTGCCCGAGCAAGAGGGATTTGTGCCGGTAGATGGCTACCGTGTGTGGTATCGGATAGTTGGTGGTGGAAGTGACCATGAAGCATTTCCTTTACTGATTCTGCATGGTGGCCCAGGAGCACCCCATGACTATTTAGAAAATTTAGCAGCCCTGGCATCTGATAAGCGGCGGGTGATCTTTTATGATCAGTTGGGCTGTGGCAACTCTGATCAGCCAGATGATCCTTCGCTCTGTCGTGTCTCGCGCTTTGCTGATGAAGTGGCGACAGTACGCCGGGAGTTGGGACTTGATCGAGTGCATATCCTGGGCCAGTCGTGGGGTGGTATGCTGGCTATTGAATATGCTTTGAGACAGCCGCAGGTCCTGGTCAGCCTGATTCTTGCCAATACCACACCTAGTATGCCGTTATGGATTGCTGAGGCGAATCGCTTGCTTGCCGAACTCCCACCGCAGGTCAATGCAACCATGCTGCGACACGAAGAAGCGGGGACAACGGATGACCAAGAATATCAAGATGCTATGATGGTTTTCTATACCAGGCATTTATGTCGAGTCAGGCCATTGCCTGAGTTCGTGCAGCGCGCTTTTGATAAGATCGGTTTTGTTTACGACTACATGAATGGCCCTAGCGAGTTCCGCGTTACAGGTGTGATCAAAGATTGGGACCGCACGGACCGTCTTTCCGAGATTCACGTTCCTACGCTCATTCTATCGGGCAGATATGACGAATCGACACCGGCCATCAATGAAGTCTTGCATAGAGGCATTGCCGGTTCAGAGTGGGTCATCTTCGAGAATAGTTCGCACCTACCACATGTCGAAGAACCCGAATTGTATATGCAGACCGTGCAGGCTTTCCTGAGCCGAGTCGAAAACCATTCAGACCTTATCGGCACCTAACATCACGGTCGAGATTGAGGAGGACCACGCAATGCCACGCGCCATCGACTTTCATGTCCACCTGCCGACGACAGAGTTTATGCAGATTACGCTCGGCCCTTACGCTAGGGCTGCCGAGCGCTTCTTCCGTACTGAAGTTAAACTGAAGGATATCGAGCAGATAGCCGCCGACTACGCGGAACTTGATATGATCGGTGTCCTGCTTGCCTGGGACGCGGAAACCGCTACTGGTCTGCCACCTCTTGGGAATGATTATATTGGAGCAATTGTGCAGGGCTACCCGCAGCAATTTATCGGCTTTGCCAGCGTTGATCCGCACAAAGGGAAGGCGGCAATTAAAGAAATGGAACGAGCCATCAAAGACCTGGGGCTTGCGGGCGCGAAATTTCATCCAGGCGTCCAGGCTTTCTATCCTAATGACCCACAATTTTATCCTTTGATGGAGAAAATTCAAGAGTTGGGCGTCCCAGCCCTCTTCCATACTGGCACCAATGGTCTGGGAGCAGGTATGCCAGGTGGCATGGGCATCAAGCTGGACTATACCCGTCCCATCTACCTGGACTCTCTTGCAGCCGACTTTCCCGGACTAACCATCATCGGCGCCCACCCCTCCTGGCCGTGGCACGAGGAGATGATTGCTGCTATGCAGCACAAAACCAATATTTTCAATGATCTCTCTGGCTGGTCACCCCGCTACATACCTGAGAGCCTGCTGCGCGAAGCGGCCACCCGCCTGCAGGATCGCTTCCTCTTCGGCTCAGACTACCCCTTCATCACGCCGCAGCGCTGGCTGAAGGACTTCGAGGCGGTGAAGATTGAGTTCAAGCCCGAGGTTCGGGAGAAGTTGCTGTGGAGGAATGGGCAGAAGCTGCTGGCCCATACTCCTATTGGAAACATGCACTTCTCTTCAATATAGTAATGCTATTGTTGAACAAAAGTGGCAGTGCTGTAAACCTTAGGAGGGTTGCGAACTCCTGCTTTGGTAAGGGAACCTCATAAAGACGCCATAGAGGAAAGGGTGCAGACGAAGCTATTCGGTTCTCGTTCGATCAGGTAATAGCTCTAGCTGGACAATCTCTCATACATGCATGGAAAGGTGATAGGTATGAACATGGTTGTAGGATTGTCCCATCACTATGCGCACATCTCCTGTACTCATATCATAGACAATCGACCATTGCGTAATATCCTGCTTTACATGAGCCAGAATCTGCATAGCTTCTTGCGGAGCGATATGACCCTGTGACGCTTGCAGCCAGGTAGCCGCCGTTCTATATCGCCAGTCCTGTGTTTTCATTTCCTCGTTTGCATCTGCCAGGTAGAAGTTGGTTGTTACCTGCCAGGGTAGCTGATTGCGAACCACTTGAAGTGAGCCATCTTTCCACTCGACGGTTGCTGCTCGTCCTGATGGATCGGCAAGCATGTAATGCAATGGCGGCCCGCCTTCGAAGTCAATGTTGTACTGGCGGATGACCGCAATCGCTTCATCCACAGTTTTAGCATGATCGAGCATCAGGCGAATGATGCGCAAACTCCCTATGGTTTGTTTGGCAGGATCAGGAGCAGGCCCAGGTGAACCGGGGACAGCAGCCATACCCACCGTCAAACCATATTCATTTATGCCATCAAAGGGGATGAGCGGGGCACGCAACAACAAGTCACGCTTCTCTGAGGAAGCTAAAGAAGCAACATCATGGCTATTGAACCCCAGATAGGTGATATCTACCATCGAGACTGATGCATAACCGTTCGTGGGCTGGGTGAAAAGCAGAACCGCTGGACTGAAGTCCCAGTCGAAGTTGCGGCCGAATACCATATGCCTGGTATCACCGAATGCGGCGAAAAGCGAGCATCCCCAGGGGGGCCGATGAACATCGATACTAGAGCGAGCTATTTTGGTATGTATGGCATCATAGCTGCCATAATAAGTCATGATATACAGGGGAAACTTGTCCACCTTCTGCAGGCTGGCGAGCGTTTTAGCCACATTAGCGCTTCCAATGGAAGTTATGTCTACTGACGTCTGAGGTGAGGGAGAAGAAGTGCTACACGCGACCAGGAATAGAAAGCAGAGCGCGAGGAATAGCCTTGTGAAGTACTTCATGTGAACCCCTTTCTTAAGAGCCAATCTGATATCAATGCAGAAGCATAGCGTTTCTTACAACAGAAACAACTGATACTGGCTATCACTCAACGAAGTGTTCCACGTATTCTCCGTGTTGATTACGTTTCTTAGGCGCGACGTTTCTGGCGATAGGTGGCAGTCTTCACGCGGTTGCCACACATCGACATCGTACACCAAGCGCCAACGCGGTTTTTCGAAGTGTCGTAGTAGATCCACTGACAGGCCTCGTTTCGGCATGCCTTGAGACGCGCCCAGGTACCCTCCAACATAGAGATAAAGACGATAGCGAGCAGACGCCCCAACGCCCAGTCCAGGCCGGTTGTGCTCGGTTCGAGGGATGCATGCCCCTCAGAAGAGAAGCGAAGCATCAAATGCGCGCGCCTGGCGGTGGCATCGAGGGCCTCAAGTACCCGAGCATCAAGCGTAGCCCCGGTATTGGCGCGCACGAGCAAGCGGAGGGCCTCGCGAAAGGCCAGCGCCTGCTGAAATTCCTCCTCATCGATCGTTGCGTCTCTTTGCAAAAGCTGGCGTGTAATCAGCCAGGCACGAAGCATTTCAGTGTCTGTGAGAACATCGCGCAGCGTGAGCAGATCTTTACTATTGGCAAAGGCCTGCACCAGCTCTAGATCGCCCGGAGCAGGTGCTCTTCCTCCTGGTTGCATACACCATCCAATCCTTTTTGTTGGTTATTTAACACCAGTGTAGAATATATACCGGTGTTTGTCAATGGTAAAGAGGTATCCATCTCTCATTGAGAGTTGGGGATGATCATGCTGCATGCTCGACAGCTCTACATGAAGCCGACGGCTACCACAAGTGTTGTCGACAACCATGACCTTTGTCGACCGTTTGACGGAACTACTATGGCCCTCGCAACATGCTCTGCTTGGTCTAGCTACCGCCGTCTTCCTTGTCACTAAGGATGTGCCAATCAAGCAAGAAAGGATTGCAACTCCACTAGCAATGGCCCCAGGCTAGCGGCCTTTCAGGACGGCGAAGGTATATCCTCCTTCGCCATTTGTTTGTTGATACTATGGAGAGCAAATGGTATTAAGCCTACATAATAATTAATAAAAAGTAGAAAATTAGAAATCTTAAAGCAAATTAGAATGTCATTAATAATCATATTGATGACTTGTGTCTATGAAAGCTTTTCGATTAATATAGTAGTGTCAAAGATACATAACTAGGTTCTTATACAAAAAGTTCACACCATTTCGTTTTTTGGAGAGAGGATCAAAGAAAAGAAAGATGAGCATCTTCAGTGAACACAAAGATGCCGCCCTGGTACGGCCTATTGCTTCAGCAGCACATCTCGATTTCCAAGATGCGATTATCAATGCTCTAACTTGTCGTCGCTCGGAATTGGATGCTGCTCTAGCCTTATGCTGTTCTCTCCCTTACCACGGATACCTCAATCTTGACTGCTGTGTCAAACGACTATGGCTACCAGGATGTTTTTGCTCGCCAGGTCTATGCTTTTGGTCAGCCGGGCGATATGCTCATCTGTTTTAGTACGAGTGGGGAATCTGAGAATCTGGTGCGTGCGGCTATCGTTGGACGAGAGCGCTTGATGAGGGTTGTCGCAGTAACAGGGAATTGTCCAAACCGACTGGAACGCCTGGCAGACTTGACGGTGAGGGCTCCTGTGGCCGACACTGCTCTTGTACAGGAGCTACATATGATGGTTACGCATATTCTTTGCGATATTGTTGAGTCAGAACTTGCGGCTGATGAAGGAGCTAGCAGCGAATGAGATACCCGGCTCTATTACTCGACCGCGATGGTACACTGGTTCACCCGGTTCACTATCCATCTCGACCAGAATGCCTGTGTCTCTACGAAGGCATCTGCCCAGCGTTGCGGGACCTGCAGCAAGTAGGGTTTCGATTGGTGGTGATCACGAATCAATCGGGTGTTGCGCGAGGATACTTCACCGAGGCTGAGTTGCAGGGCATGCATCAGTACCTGGCACAAGAGCTACGGAGTAACGGTGTGCAACTCGACGCGATCTATTATTGTCCCCATCATCCTGATGGAGTAATCCCGGAGTTAAGCATACGCTGTGACTGCCGGAAGCCGAAGCCTGGTATGTTGCTGCGAGCAGCGGCAGATCTCGATCTTGATCTGCAGCGTTCCTGGTTTATTGGGGACATTCTCGATGACATTGAAGCAGGCAATCGTGCTGGTTGCCGTACTATTCTGGTCGATCTTGGGACGGAGCCAATCCCCGAGCAGCCGCTGCGCTATCCGGACTTTGTCGCTCACAACACCCTCCATGCCCTGAGAATTATCAAAGCGAAAGAAGCTCTGGGCCCTATCACAGATTTCGTTTATCGTCCGATGACCTGGCAGCTGGCCTCTCCTCGTTCATCAGCAAGATGTGTAGTACGTCGTTCGTTTGATGATAAGATGGAGATGAAGCAATGATTGAGGAGCAATGGCGTTCGGTGCGACAAATCCTGGCTGTCAGGCTTGATAATCTTGGTGATGTGCTGGTGACTACGCCGGCTCTGCACGCAATAAAAGCATCGCTACCCACTGCCAGACTCACCCTGTTAACGAGTCCCGTGGGAGCGCAGGTCGCCAGGCTCAATCCAGATGTTGATGACGTGATCGTCTATGAAGCGCCCTGGATGGACCCGTGGCACAAAATGCCACAAAATAGCCAAAGTGAACAGCACATGATTGAGACAATTAGGGAGCGGCGCTTCGATGGCGCAATCATCTTCACTTCGTATCACCAGAGTTCGCTGCCAGCAGCTTACCTCTGCTACCTGGCAGATATCCCGCTTCGCTTGGCAGCATCGATAGATGGCCCTGGCTCATTACTGACTACTCGCCATAAGCATCCAGAATGCATGATGCACGAAGTCGAACGAGGGCTTGATCTGGTTGGCGCGATTGGACTTGCAACAAACAACCTTGACCTGGTTCTGAAGGTACCAGACAGGGCCAGAGGAAACATCTTTGATCTCCTGTCTGCACACGGCATTGATCCTAGCCGCCCACTAGTTGTAGTTCATCCAGGATGCAGCATGCCGGCGCGTACCTATCCATGGGAAATGTACGCCCAAGTCATCGATCTGTTGATTGAGCATCTCGGTGTGAGAGTTGCGGTGACCGGAAGCGATGAGGAGTGCGAGTTGGTTGAGCAACTACTTGGCTGCGTGCAAGAAGATAATCGCAGGGCAACACTTGCCCTGGCTGGAAAGTTATCGTTCCCAGAGCTGTGTGCACTTATCGAGACTGCTGACCTCATCATTACGAACAATACGGGGCCAATGCACATCTCGGCGGCTGTCAAGACTCCTGTTGTCGTTCTATTTGCTCTAACGAATCCTCCAGAGCAGTGGGGACCCTGGCGCGTGCCTCATAGGCAGCTTTACCATGATGTCTCATGTCGCATTTGCTACAGCCGCATCTGCCCATATGGACATGAATGCTTGCGCCTGGTCACGCCAGATATGGTCGTCGATGCGGCTACAGATTTGCTAAGGGAGGCGCTTCCGGGCTTTCTGGCTGAAAGCAGGGTAGCAATGGTCAACGATCGAGGGGTGCTTTGATGAACGACTGGTTAGAGGCACGCAATATTCTGGCGGTTCGTCTGGATAATATTGGTGATGTGATTATGCTGGGACCGGCGTTGCGCGCAGTGAAAGAAACCTCGCCAAATGCACGACTGACTTTGCTGGCGAGTCCGGCTGGTGCGACTGCTGTGCCACTGCTCCCCTGGATCGATGAAGTGATCGTCTGGCGTGCAAGCTGGCAAGATGTTGGTGGGCGTATTCCATTTGATCCAGAGTACGAGTTGAAACTCATCAACTTGCTCTCAGAACAGTGCTTTGATGCTGCATTGATTTTTACCTCTTTTAGCCAGACGCCACATGTTCCTGGGTATGTCTGTTACCTGGCGGGCATCCCACTACGCGCTGGAGAGTCGAAAGAGTTTGGGGGTAATACCTTAACAACGGAGTTACGCGGCGCTTCAGACGAAGTCCACCAGGTGGAACGAAACCTGCGCCTCATTGAGCATCTTGGATTTGTAGCCAGGGATCGGCAGCTTATGATTGCTATCCCCGAAGAGGCTCGGGCGGCTATTCCAGCTCTGCTGAGCAGAGCTGGCCTCAGCCCAGACGTACCATTTATTCTCCTGCATCCAGGGGCAAGCGCTCAAGCACGTCGCTATCCAGTAGAGCGCATGGGGGCGCTTGCTCGCTTCTTAACCAGGAGAGGCTGGCCGGTACTGGTGACAGGTGTTGAGCGGGAGGCCGCACTCATCGAGGAGCTACTTCAGTATGCTCCAAAGGCTCATAGGCTTGTCGGGAAGACGACGCTGGCTGAATATGCGGCCCTGATCGAAAAGGCCACACTTGTCGTGTGCAATGATACGCTCCCAATGCATCTTGCTGATGCAGTAATGACACCAGAAATCGTGCTGTTCTCAGGGACCGACTATGAGGAGCAGTGGCGACCACGAGCCACGCGTTCCAGGCTACTGCGCCGTACGACGTCGTGCCATCCCTGCTATCTTTTCGAGTGTCCTATTGGGCTGGCATGTCTTGATATCTCACCTGAAGAGGTGGTCGAAGAGGTCGAGGCATTGCTAGCTGAGAATGGAACCGTCAAGGTGAGTGGCCAACCATTTGTGGCAGGAGGGAACCGATGATCCGCAGAGCAGAAGTAAAATGGAATCCCCGGCGCATTGCCGTCTTCCGCGCGCTTCAACTCGGTGACCTCCTGCAAGCTGTGCCAGCTCTGCGAGCGATTCGGACTGGCTTCCCTGGCGCCGAAATTACGCTTATCGGATTGCCGTGGGCGGAGTCGTTCGTTCAGCGTTTCCACCACTACATTGATCGGTTTGTCGAATTTGTTGGCTTCCCTGGTATCGCTGAGGTTGAGGTCGTCCCCGATCGAGCTGCCTGTTTCATTGAGGAGCTGCGAGCTTATGGCTTTGATCTCGTTATTCAAATGCACGGCAGTGGTCGGTCAAGCAATCACTTTGTCTGTGCGCTCGGCGCCAGGATGACTGTAGGCTACTACGAGGCCATGCATCCCGAGGAACTGACGCTTGGAGCTCCTTACCCTGATGATCAGCACGAAATATACCGGAATCTGGGCCTGGCGAAGTTGCTCGGCTGTCCAGATTGCGATCCCAGGTTGGAGTTTCCGTTGTGCAATAAAGACCGCGTCGAAGCTGTCAAACTTCTTCGCTTGTTGCCACGTGCAAATCGCCCCTGGATTGGGCTTCATACGGGCGCCCGAGCACCAGCCCGCCGCTGGCCAGTGAAGTACTTTGCTGCGGTCGCCAATCATTTCATCCAGCGATTCAATGCGCAAATCATCCTGACCGGAAGTTCGGATGAAAAGTTGACTGTGCAAGCTCTGACAGAGCGAATGTTGACGCAACCAATCAACCTGATGGGTAAGACTTCACTTGGAGGGCTGGCTGCTCTGATCAGTGAACTGGATCTCTTTATCAGTAACGACTCCGGTCCGGCCCACATTGCGAACGCTGTTGACACTCCAAGTATTACGATCTTCGGCCCAGCAGATCATCGCCGCTGGGCCCCGCTTGATCAAAAGCGCCACCCGATCGTTCGGCGTCCGGTTGAGTGCAGCCCTTGCAGTTATTGGGATTGCCCGATTGACCATCGTTGCCTCCGGAGAGTCAGTCCTGAAATGGTTATTGAAGTTGCTGAGAACCTGCTTGCGAGAGGAATGATTTCATGCGGCGTCTGAAGATTCTTATCTGGCACATTCATGGAAGCTATCTCAATACTCTTGCCCGCGTTGACCATGACTGGTATTTGCCGGTCAAACCTGGCCGCCCCGAAGGTTATGGGGGTAGAGGTTCAACGTTTGATCTACCTGACTATGTGCGCGAGGTACCGGCCGGGTGTGTACGAGACTTAGATCTTGACCTGGTCATCTATCAGACCCCGAAGAACTACTTCGAAGATCAGTTTGAGATTCTCGGTGCAAAGCAACGCCTGCTGCCGAAGATTTACCTTGAGCACAATACCCCAAAACCGAATGCTGTCGAGACTCGTCACCTCATCGATGACCCAAACGTGCTCTTAGTACATGTTACTCACTACAACCAGCTCATGTGGGATAACGGTCGGACGCCGACGGTGGTGGTAGAGCACAGTGTAGCGATAGACCCGGCAATCAGATACCGTGGTTATCTTGAACGCGGTATCACGGTAGTCAATGGAATGCAGAAGCGAGCACGCATCGCGGGATATGATCTGTTTTTACAGGCGCAGCAAACGATCCCGCTGGATGCTGTCGGTATGCAGACTGAGGAGTTTGGAGGCCTGGGGGATATACCATACAGGGACCTCCATCGTCGTGTAGCCGACTATCGCTTTTTGTTCAGCCCAATACGCTATACGAGTCTACCACTTGCGGTAATCGAAGCGATGACCATTGGTATGCCGGTAGTTGCCCTGGCGACCACTGAACTGCCAACGGTTATCGAGCATGGGAAGACTGGATATGTCTCCTGCAATATAAGCGAACTCGTAGGCCATATGCGCCGCCTGCTAGCTGATCAGGAGGAAGCGAGCAGGCTGGGAGCACAGGCACGGAGCGTTGCCAGGGAGCGCTTTGGCCTCACTCGCTTCATACGAGATTGGAACGCTGCGTTCGCGTTAGTCATGCAAAGCTCATGAACGCAACAGATAGTGTCTTTGCAAAACGCTCTTCAAAGGAAAAATAGATGGATCGACTTGCACGTATTGCATTTTTAAGTGAACATGCTAGTCCAACTTCTTTGCTGGGTGGGGCAGATGCAGGCGGGCAAAATGTCTACGTAGATGAGGTGAGCCGTAACCTTGCCCGTCGTGGCTATGCTGTTGACATCTTTACCCGCCGCGATTGCACTGAGGGGCCTCAGGTGATCAACTGGGCGCCAAGGGTGCGGGTGGTGAATCTGCCAGCCGGGCCACTGCAACCTCGTCCAAAGGACGAACTCTGGCCATTCATGCCAAAGTTCCGTGATTCATTCCTGCATTTCATGGAGCGTGACGAGGTCCAGTATGATCTGATTCACAGCAACTTTTGGATGTCTGGCTGGGTAGCGATAGAGTTGCGGCAACGGCTGGGTATCCCTGTTGTCCAGATCTTTCATGCCATGGGTAAGACCAAGCGCCGGCATCAGCTGAGAGTTGACACCAGTCCAGGAGACCGCATCAAGACCGAATTGAATGTGATACGGGAGGCCGATAGGATCATCGCCCAGTGTCCCAATGAGCGCTCCGAACTGGTTAATGACTACCATGCAGATCCGAGCAAGATCGTCATTATTCCGTCTGCTGTCAATATCAAGGTATTCAAGCCGGTGGCCCGAGAGGAAGCCAGGGATCGAATTGGGCTAAACATGGAAGATAAGGTTATCGTTTATGTCGGCCGCCTCCTGCCACGCAAAGATATTCGCAACGTTGTGCGAGCACTTGCGCTGCTTCTGCAGCGGTACGAAAACTCATCCTATACACCTGCACCATCAATCACTCTGCTGATCGTGGGGGGAGAAACGCAAGAACCAGACCCGTTAGCTACACCAGAAATCGGCGAGTTACAGCGGCTAGCAGCAGAGCTCGGTGTTTTAAACAGGGTGCGCTTAATTGGTAAGCGTCAACCAGATGAATTACGTTACTTCTACAGCGCAAGTGACGTTGCTGTAACAACACCTTGGTACGAACCCTTTGGCCTCACTCCACTTGAGGCCATGGCTTGTGGTCGTCCTGTAGTTGGCTCGGCGGTTGGTGGCCTTACATATACAATCAAGCATGGCGAGACTGGTTTCCTCGTTCCACCACGTGACCCTGAAGCGCTGGCTGAGCGCCTATACCAGCTTTTAGATAATCCGGATCTAGGCGCTCAATTAGGACGTGCAGCCCGAAAAAGGGTCGAACGAGAGTTCACATGGTCAATCGTTGCGATACGCACAGCGGCCCTCTATGAGGCGGTCCTTGCAGAGCATGCGTACGAAACGTTACCTGTGGGAATGCTATCTGTAGCATCCCCACCAATAACTCCAGAAACCAATCTCTGGGGAGAGTAGATCATGGCGCTAGTTGATATCCTCATTCCAACTTACCGACGCAAGACCGGTTTAGCAGTCGTTCTGACTAGCCTGCTTGGCCAGACTTTTACCGATTTCAATGTCATTATCTCAGATCAGACCGAGGATGACTACGCTTATCTCGATAGCATTGAGATCCAAACGCTTGTGCGAGCACTGAGATGGCATGGTCACAAGGTAAGTCTCTACCGGCACCGGCCGCGGCGTGGAATGGCTGAGCAGCGGCAGTTCTTGCTCGAGTGTACAGCTAAGTCTGGAGACTTTCCTGCTCCTTACGTTCACTACCTGGACGATGATGTACTACTTGATCCAGAAGTGATGGAGCGTATGCTCAGAGTACTGCAGGAGGAAGGATGTGCTTTCGTTGGCTGTCCAGCGGCTGGCCTTGGCTATCTCGAAGACGTTCGTCCGCATCAGCAGCACATTGAGCTTTGGACTGGACCTGTCCAGCCTGAACCATTTGATGAAAACTTCATTCCCTGGGAACGACATCTGGTGAACAATGCTGCAAACCCACTTCACCTTGAGCAAAAACTGGTCAAGGGAGGACAGGTAGTGCGTTATAAAGTAGCCTGGGTTGGTGGTGCCAACGTGCTCTACGATCGTGCCAAGCTCATGAGTGTGGGTGGCTTTTCCTGGTGGGGCCGTCTACCAGCAAATCACGCTGGGGAAGAGGTTGTAGTTCAGTTCCTCCTTATAAGGAAGTACGGTGGCTGTGCTATTCTCCCAAGTGGCACCTACCATCTCGGTTTGCCGAGCACGGTTGAGGATCGAAGATGCAATGCAACAAAACTCTTTGGTGAACTCATACGAGAATACGACGTTCACACGGCCAGCCCTATCGCATCATCACAAGAGCGGCTGTCCACTGATGACAGATAAAGGAGCATCTATATCATGAATAAGGATACTTTGAAAGGAAAGGCCGTTTTGATAACAGGATCAGGGAGCGGCCTTGGAGAAGCAACTGCTCATGCGTTCGCTCACGCTGGCTGCTGGGTGGCCTGTATTGATATCAATGGGCAAGCAGCCGGGCAAGTAAGCCGCGATCTGGAGTTGCAAGGTGTCAGAAGTATCGCGATACAGTGTGATGTAAGTGATGCTGAAGCTGTAATCCAGACGGTGCAGATGGTTCATGGGCAGTTCAAGCGTTTAGATATCCTCGTGAATTGCGCAGCCATCGACTACACCCTCTCGGTTGATAAGATAACCATTGAACAGTGGGAGCGGGTAATAGCTGTCAATCTAACGGGTCCGTTCCTGTTTGCTAAAGCGGCGCTGCCTTTGATGCGAGAACAACACGCAGGCCATATCATCAATATTGCCTCGACTGCCGCCACTCGTGCTTGGGCTAATGCTGCAGCCTATCACGCATCGAAATGGGGATTGCGGGGTTTCAGTCGTGCACTCGGCGTCGAAGGACGGCCAGATGGCATCCGTGTGACGACGATCATCCCTGGTGGTATGCGCACTCATTTCTTCGACCGTTTCAAAGAACAGGGTATTTCCATGCCGGAGGAACGGAACCTGCAAGATCCAGCTAATGTCGCTGAGGTCATTGTATGCGCAGCGATGGTGCCCCCGGAGTCGGTCCTCCAGGAAGTGATTATCACGCCTCTAACTGAGACGAGCTGGCCATAAGACTACACAGGAGGAAACCATGGTGATTGTGCGTGCACCCGTTCGTATCAGCTTTGGAGGCGGTGGAACCGACTTAGCTGCGTATTACACCCACTTTGGAGGCTTTGTGGTCAGTACGGCAATTACACGCTATTGCTATGCGATAGCCGACCATTCGGCAGTTGGTGGTATCTCTATCAACTCAGCCGACTATCGCATATTGGAGAGGTATCCTCGTGGCGTGATACCAGCAGTGGAGGGGCCATTAGCACTGCCTAAAGCGGCGATTGCCTGGTTCGCAAATCGTGGTATTTGTGAGAAAGGCGTCAATCTTTTCCTTGCCTCTGAGGTGCTACCAGGGACCGGCCTTGGTTCATCGAGTGCAATGGCTGTTGCCCTGCTGCAAGCTCTGAGTACTTATGTTGGCGAGCCGATGGGTAATACTGGTGTAGCTGAATTGGCCTGCTGGCTCGAAATCGAGCGTCTCGGCATGCCCATTGGCAAACAGGATCAGTATGCGAGCGCGTGTGGTGGCCTGAATACAATCGAATTCGCGGTAGATGGAGTACGTGTTACACCTCTTGAACTTCCGGCAGACGTTGTCAGCGAGCTGAGTTCGCATCTATTGCTGTTTTCGACCGCTCAAACGCACAACTCGGCGGCCATTCTTTGTCAACTGCAGGCAGATACTCAGACGAAACCAAAGACTACTAAATCGCTGCACCGCATCAAGACGCTGGCGAGGGAGATGAGAGAAGCATTAATAGCCGAGGATCTGGATCACTTCGGTCGACTTCTCGATCTCGGCTGGCGCGAGAAGAGGAGCTTATCAAAACGTATCTCCACGGCGGCAATTGATTGTTGGTACAGTGCAGCTCGCAAAGCTGGTGCCCTGGGTGGCAAGATAGTCGGTGCTGGCGGAGGTGGATTCCTCCTGCTCTACTGCCCGGCACATCGCCAGGAAGTGGTACGGGAAACCATGACCCACTTTGGCCTGCAGGAGATGACGTTTGACTTTGACTTCACTGGTGCGCGGGTCCTGGCTGCATACGAGGATGGAACCTCCAAAGGGTACCAATTGAGCCATATGCGCCAGCAGTGAGAAAGAGGTAACAATGCACGAGGAGATTGAACATTACTGGCATGAACTTGTCTGCGTAATGCAGGCTATACCATTTGATACCCTTACAGAGGGGGCTAAGCTGCTTCTCAATTGCTACCGGCAGGGCAACACCGTCTTTATCCTCGGTAATGGTGGTAGTGCTGCTACTGCCTCCCATTTTGCTTGCGATCTTGCAAAGGGCACACAAGTCGCAGGGCTACCAGCTTTCCGCGTAGTCTCACTGAGTGATAATGTGCCGTTATTGACTGCCTGGGCAAATGATACAAGCTACGAGCGCGTCTTCGGTGAGCAGCTAGCGACCCTCGTTCGGCCTGATGATGTCCTCGTTGCGATTAGCGCGAGCGGCAACTCTCCAAATGTCCTGGGGGCAGCCAAAGTAGCACGGCAGTCGGGTGCGATAACCATCGCTTTGACTGGCAAGAATGGTGGTAAACTCTCCCGGCTGGCTGATCTTACTATCCGCGTTCCTGCCCAACAGATTGAGCAGGTCGAGGATGCTCATCTTATCATAGCACACAGCCTTTGTGTCGTTCTCCGCCAACAGCTAGGTGTGCAGGCAGCGCTCCTGGAGGTGGAGCGCTCCGTCCTCCAGAAGCGAGTTGCTCAACCTGCCATAGCTGATCTCAATCCCTAGCCAATCTCTTCAACCCCTTTACACCAGGGTGTGCCGTGCTGGCTCTTATTAAAGCGAAATGTCACCTTTTTCACTATTGATACGTGTCTATTATGGTTACGACAGAACTGGTGTAGTCGAAATGTAAAAGAAGTAGGGAGGTCTAACATGCAAGAGAAAGTGTTTAAAAATCTGCCTGAACAGCCGCTACAGAATATGCGCGTTGCTATACTGGTAGCCGATGACTTCGAGCAGGTCGAAATGACTAGCCCTAAAAAGGCGCTCGAGCAGGCGGGGGCAACCACTACGATCATCTCCCCAAAACCAGGGCAGGTCACCGGGATGAATCATGATGTATAAGTATCCATGCAATTTCGTTAGACTCCAAACAAGGTGTTGCCGGGACGCTGAAGCGCCCTGGCAACACCTCAGTCCATTGTTACCTTGTAGAGGGCTTCTAAAATAAAGGGTGATCAGTAGTGATCCCTTGAGAGTTAATCGCTAATAGATCAGGTGGCGATACAGCTTGTTCAATATAGTGGATAAGGTCATCAATATCGAATGGTTTCTCAAGGAGTGCGACGCTCCGCTCTTGAAGCATGCCCTTAGTAATCTCATCAAGTGGATCGGCTGTGATAACGAGGGTCGGGATATTCCCTAGCTCTGCTATCCCATGTAGTTGTTCGTAAAGGTCGAGGGCAGTCATTGAGGGTAGGCGGTAGTCTAGCAACAAGAGCACAGGCTTAATTGCTCGCACTTCGTCAAGGCGTTGAAGGACGTCGAAGCCATTCTCCATCGAGAAAACGCGATAAGGGGTCTCGGTGGTGATAGCTAGAGTGAGAAACTCACGGGTATCTTCATCGTCCTCTACAAGCAGAAGAGTATTATCTGTCGAACGTTGTGCATCTTGAGCCATATGCTATCTCCGCAGAGTTAAACTTGCCTTAAGAAGTATATACCATATTCTAGATGAAGTAGCAAGCCAAAGATGCAGGGGGGACATGTATGTGCCTTTCACTGCGATTCAAAACGTAGATGCTGGTCGAATTGTGCTAAACATCACGGCTTGCCAGGTCCTTCAGATGAACTAGCCGAAACACTCCATTACCTATGGGTAGGCGGTGTTCTGTTTGGCGCTCTATACTCATCCATAAGTTTGTCTTCTCTATAACGGTCATGCTCGCCAGTACCTCGTATACAGTAGTAGGGCCTTTGGGTGGCCAGCCGGCCTCTCCATTGTTTTGATTGCTGGTGCGACCCTGTTTTTCTAAGGTTGCGCAATTTGCCGTACTTCTGATAGAATACGGAAGAGCCCCTGAATTTCTTGCCAAACCCGGCTATGGACCGGTAGGGAAAAAACCTCGCAAGGCCTTTGAAGCGTGGCGAAACCTTAACAAAACTCCACGTTCTGAGGCGAAACAGGAGCCGAACACAACACTGTTGACAGAAGATCAATGGATGTGTGCGATTCTGAAAACGTGCTAGAAGAGGCAATGTTCACTCCTGAAAGGCTCACTTATATGACTGAGAGGCGCCGGCTAGAGCAACTCTTGCGTGACTCGGAGCGCAAACTGGCAGAGCGTGTCGGCCAACTCGAAGCGATCTTCGAGGCTATGGTCGATGGCGTGATCGTTTTTGACGGCCAGGGGTATTTGCTACACATGAACACGGCTGCGCGCGATCTGCTTGGACAAGATACCCAACCTAACTACTTCTTACATTTGGCCCATGAGCGTCCATCTCCCTATGAGGTCCGTGATGAGCAGGGGCAGCCCCTTTTTGTGGAGCAATGGCCACTGCTGCGCGTAATGAGAGGGGAGGTGCTCACAGGCGCAACTGCTGTGGATGTCATCATCCGCACCCGAGATGGGCGCGAGATCCAGCTCAATGTGAGCGGAGCACCCGTGCGTGACCAGGACGGGCGTATTGACGGCGCTGTTATGGTGATGCGAGATGTGACGGAGCGGCGGCGCCAGGAGCAACATGCCAAGGAAGCACTTCATGCGCTGCTGGCAATGGCACAGTTGGCCGTGCAAGGACCTGAAGAAGCGAAGATTAGCGTCGACGAAACCGCCAGTCAGGCAGAACCTGCGGCACAGGAGATCGCGCAGAGTCTAGCGGAACTGGCCCTTAGGGTCCTGGGCTGTCAGCGTCTCTCGATCACAACCATAGAGCCCGAGATGGAGATCCTGCGTCCCCTCGCCATAGTTGGTCTCTCACCCGAGCAGGAGCGGCAGTGGTGGGCTGAGCAGCGTCAAAACGAGAGCCGGCTTGCGGATGCTCTTGATCCGCTCTTTGTCCAGCGCTTGCGAGCGAATGAAGTCGTATTGCTTGATCTGGCGAAGCCACCCTGGAATGCTCTCCCTAACCCCTACGGGATCCGAACCGTACTCGTTACCCCTATGAGCATCAGGGAGCATCTTGTTGGCTTCCTATCGCTGGATTATGGCGGCGCAGAGCACATCTATACCTCCGAAGAGCTAGCCCTGGCCGAGGCGGTTGCAAAACTCACAGCACTGGTAATCGAACGTGGGCGGCTCGTACAAGAGCGAGCGGAGGCGCAGGCAAGAGAGATAGCTCTCCGTGAGACCAAAGGACAGATGGACGAGTTCCTTGGAATCGCCAGTCACGAACTCAGAACGCCGCTTACAACGATCAAAGGGAATATCCAGTTGGCCAAACTTCGACTGACCCACTATATGCATAGCTTGTCACTAGGAGATGACGAGATCCAGGAGAACCTTACGGAGATACAAACCATGCTTGACCGTGCAGAACGGCAGGTGAATGTCCAGAATCGGTTGGTTAGCGACCTGCTGGATATCTCGCGTATCGAGGTGGACAAGCTCGAGTTGCGCAAGGAGCCGTGTGACCTGGCAGCAATTGTCCTTGAGACCGTCGAAGATCTGCGCAGTGCAAATCTTACACGCCCCATTCATTTAGAACTGGCACAGTATGAGATGGTGCCAATTTTCGCCGATGCTGAACGCATTGGACAGGTCGTCAGCAATTACCTGACGAACGCCCTGAAGTACTCGCCAGCAGATAGTCCTGTCGAAGTTCGACTCAAGAAAGAGGGAAAATTGGCTTATGTCTCCGTGCGCGATGAAGGGCCGGGACTTACCCTCTCTGAACAGGAGCGGATCTGGGAACGGTTTTACCGGGCGCAGGGCGTCGAGAGACAGCGAGGGTTTAGTCTAGGGCTAGGTCTGGGACTACACATTTGCCGGGCGATTATTGAGCAACACGAAGGCAATGTTGGCGTCGAGAGTACCAAAGGGGTAGGGTCGACGTTCTGGTTTACCCTTCCACTTGCTGAACCTAACGAGCAGGCAGCAGGGTGAGAGATAACATAAATCTTCCCCAATTTACATATCAAGATGTTTGATGATCGTAAAAGCCCTTG